>Ga0209070_100206_pt1 | contig 67944 bp, 65 predicted proteins | sample SynthPrep_5_END__FD_187205 | JGI IMG/M metagenome (GOLD analysis project Ga0209070, IMG submission 187205) | Synthetic microbial communities from Ohio, USA - SynthPrep_5_END_DS10_MetaG (SPAdes) (version 2) | ecosystem: Engineered > Bioreactor > Aerobic > Activated sludge | place: USA: Ohio... | reverse complement strand
TGCTGTCAAGCGTCTTTTTAAAGATTTTTGCAACTCGTTTTTATCACCCGGTCGCTGCTGTGTTTCTGGTGAAGCGCAGTGCCCCGTGGCATGGCGCGCATTATAGGGCGTTTTAGAATTGGTGCAAGCCTCTTTTTAATAAAAACCTATTAATTTATATCGTTAGAAGAAAATTTCAGCGAAGTGCAGCTTTTTCCCACGTTTGCTGCATAATATGTCGACATAGGAGGATTATATGACGTTACGTACTTATAAAGGGATAGCGCCAACGCTGGGCGCCGGAGTCTATATTGATGCTTCCAGCGTATTAGTTGGCGATATCGAATTGGCCGCAGATGTTAGCATCTGGCCTTTAGTAGCCGCTCGCGGCGATGTTAACTATATACGCATAGGCGCACGAACTAATATACAAGATGGTTCTGTGCTGCACTTATCTCGCCCGAGTAAAGGTAAACCAGCTGGTTCGCCACTTATTATAGGAGAGGACGTTACTGTGGGGCATAAAGTCATGCTACATGGTTGCACGCTAGGGAATAGGATCTTGATTGGTATGGGTGCTATTGTCATGGATGATGTAATAGTAGAAGACGACGTTATCATCGGTGCCGGTAGTTTGGTGCCTCCAGGTAAAAGATTAGCGAGCGGCTACTTATATGTGGGCAGCCCCGCTAAGCAAGCCAGAGCATTAACAGAAGCTGAGCTTGCCTTTCTTAAAGAGTCGGCTGTGAATTATGTCCAACTCAAAGATGAGTATCTGGCAGAAGTTTAAAGCCAGATCTCACCTTTTCCATTATAGCTATCTGTCGCGATAGCTAACTCTGCTTTATCTTCCCAGGTAAAAGCCTCATCTTTTACCTGCAATAAGAACTGCTCTGCTTTATCCTGAACCGGGAGAGGAATAAAACAATCGACCTTTAACCCCGCTACCAGACAGCTAAAACCGATGGCGTTTCTATCTACAGCGTAGTAAAAGTCGTTATTAAAAATTAATTGTTGGTTCATTGACTATGCTGCGCCTTTAATTGTGTAAGTACGGGGGTAATGTCTGGCTGTTTACCACGCCAAATAGAAAAGGCTGCTGCCGCTTGTGCAACTAACATACCCAAACCATCTGCCTGCACAGGTACACCCTGCTCTTTACACCAGCTTAAAAATGCCGTTGGTTTAGCACCATATAGCATGTCATACGCCAATTGGCAGTGTCTTAAATGTTTACTGCCAAGTTCAGGACGCTCGTTAGTTAAACCTGACGAGGTGGCATTGATCACCAGATGATACGGCTGCTCAGGAATAGCATCCAGGCTAGCGGCTATTACCGATGCAGGAAAACTGGCAGCGATAGCTTGCGCCTTTTCCACTGTGCGGTTTGCGATAACGATTTTCGCAACCCCTGCCTGTAATAGTGGCCCCACGACACCGCGACTTGCGCCCCCCGCACCCAGCAGCAATATAGCGGCATTAGTCAGTTTTGCTCCAAGGCGCTCAAGATCCTGCACCAAGCCAATACCATCAGTGTTATCACCTACTAACTTGCCTTCACTATTTATATAAAGAGTATTAACCGCGCCGGCTTGTTGCGCTCGCTCAGATAAAATCTCGGCCAGTGCAAAAGCTTGCTCTTTAAACGGCACGGTAACATTAGCGCCTTTGCCACCCTCGCTAACAAAGGTACGCCAGCTGTCGGCAAAACCCGCTACCGGTGCTAGAATAGCCTCATAGCTCAATGACTCAGCGGTTTGCAATGCAAACTGCTGATGAATATAAGGGGACTTTGAGTGCCCTATCGGATTACCAAACACAGCGTAACGGTCCACAATAATGCCTTTTAAGAAGTTAGTGCAGATGATTTTTAATAAAAGTACCACAAATAGCAAGGCACATCCGACACCAGAACAGACGCCCTATCAATTGATGGGCGGCGAAACGGCGGTAAGAGCCCTTGCCAATCGTTTTTACGATATTATGGAAACCGCGCCAGAAGCGAAAGCGCTGTATGCTATTCACCCTCTGCCTTTAGATAACATTCGGCAAAAATTCTTTGAGTTTCTCTCCGGTTGGTTAGGAGGGCCCGCTCTATTTGAACAAAAATACGGTCATCCGCGGCTAAGAGCACGGCATCTACCTTTTACCGTCAACGAACAGTTACGAGATGAGTGGATGTTTTGTATGAATAAAGCGCTGGATGAAGTCGTTGAACAGCAGGTGCTTAGAGAAGGTATTCGCCAGTCGATTGGGCAACTGGCGACACATATGATTAATTGCTAGTCATTTAGCATTACGATTGCAAACCTAACCAATCTTGCGGCTGTAGATAGCGTTCGTATAACAAGGCTTCTGGGCTGCCCACCTCTGGCTGGTAACTATATTGCCAGCGCACCAAAGGTGGCATCGACATTAATATAGACTCGGTACGGCCGCCACTTTGCAAGCCGAATAAGGTACCCCGATCATAGACCAGGTTAAATTCGACGTAACGGCCACGTCGATAAAGCTGGAATTGTCGTTCACGCTCACCATAAGGTAAGGCTTTACGTTTTTCTACAATAGGTAAATAGGCTTGAGTGAAAGCTTCGCCCACCGCTCGCATCAAGGCAAAGCTTTGCTCAAAACCCGGCGCATTCAGATCATCAAAAAACAAACCACCTACCCCACGCGTTTCGTCGCGGTGCTTTATATAAAAGTAGTCGTCGCACCATTTTTTATACGCTGGATAATATTCTGCACCAAAAGGTTCAACCGCCGCTTTGGCTGTTTGATGCCAATGCACGACATCCTCTTCAAACGGATAATACGGGGTTAAGTCAAAACCACCACCAAACCACCATACTGGGGCTTCACCTTCTTTTTCAGCAATAAAAAACCGCACGTTAGCATGGGTAGTAGGTAAATAAGGATTATGCGGGTGGATCACCAAGGATACGCCACAGGCATTGAAGTTACGCCCAGCTAGTTCGGGTCGGTGAGCTGTAGCAGACGCTGGCATTTGCGCGCCGTAAACATGCGAATAGTTTACGCCTGCTTGCTCGAAAACCTTACCACCGGTAAGCACCCGGCTGCGTCCGCCGCCCCCTTCAGCCCGCTGCCAAGCATCTTCTACAAAATGAGCGCCACCATCAGCTAGCTCTAGCTGCTGGCAAATTCTGTCCTGCAGCGCCATTAAAAAGGTTTGTACCTGCTGCAGTTGTGCTGAATACTGTGCCATCTTAACTCCTGAAAATTTCGCCAGTCAGACCATCACGAATTTGACTAGGCTGGGCAGCGCCCCCTAACGGTCCATCGACAATTGCCGCTACCTTAAGGCCAATGCTGGCCAACAATTGTTGATAATCGGTAATAGCGGGCTCACCGGCCAAATTAGCGCTGGTGGATACTATGGGCTTGCCATACGCCTGACACAGCTGCTGCACAATCGGATGGGCACTTACCCGCACAGCAATAGTATCGAATTTACCAGTGATCCATGTCGGCGCATTAGTACTGGCAGGCAGAACCCAACTGATATGCCCTGGCCAGCTTGAGAAGATTTGGTAACGCCGTTCCAACGGGATCGCCTTATCATTTACATAGGGCAATAATTGCGAGTAATTGGCAGCAATTAGAATCAAGCCCTTTTCAACGGGTCGCTGCTTAATAGCGAGCAGTTTTAATACCGCTTGTTCATTTGCTGGATCACAACCCAGGCCATATACCGCCTCTGTAGGATAAGCGATTACCTCGCCCGCAGTAAGTTGTTCAATTGCATTTTCTATCGTTGTGATCGTTGTCATTTTTTCCTCTCACTGATGGTTGCGTTAATAACCTAATGCTGCCGGATATACTAAACGTTTATTCATAACCCGATGAGCGTTATAATAGCGCTTTAAACCTTCGACTTCATCAAGTTCACAAAGGAAACCACTATGCAGGTTGGTATTATCATGGGTTCAACGTCTGATTGGCCTACCATGAAACATGCGGCAGAAATGCTGGACCGTTTTGGCATTACCTATGAAACGAAAGTGGTTTCTGCTCATCGCACCCCGCAATTACTGGCGGATTACGCCTCTGGTGCTGCAGCGCGTGGGTTGAAGGTTATTATTGCCGGTGCCGGTGGTGCAGCACACCTCCCGGGTATGACTGCTGCCTTTACCAGCCTGCCCGTGTTAGGTGTACCGGTACAATCTAAGGCCTTAAAAGGGCTAGACTCGCTACTTTCTATCGTACAGATGCCAAAAGGTGTTGCCGTAGGTACGCTGGCAATTGGTGATGCCGGTGCTGCCAATGCGGGCTTACTGGCGGCACAGATTTTGGCAACCAGTAATGCCGGTTTATTACAGCAAATTGATGCCTTTCGCGCTGCTCAAACCGAAACGGTATTAAGCCAGCCCGATCCAGCACAGGCTAACCTATGAATGTATTAGTACTTGGTGCCGGACAACTGGCCAGAATGATGGCGTTAGCCGGGGCGCCGCTCAATCTCAACATCAGCGCTTATGATGTCAATTCCGATCAGGTTGTGCATCCACTAACCCAGGCTCTACTGGCCCGTGGTTTGGCACAGGCGTTGGCAGAGGCAGATGTTGTCACCGCAGAATTTGAACATATACCGCTGCCGATACTGGAGCAATGCCAGCAAAGTGGTAAGTTTTTACCCGGCGCCGAAGCTATTATGGCGGGCGGTGATCGCCGCTTAGAAAAAGCCTTGCTGGAACGGGCTGGTGTAGCGAGTGCCGCCTACCGAATTATTAACAGTGAGGCCGACTTTCATGCTGCAGTTGCTGAACTTGGCTTACCACTGGTGTTTAAGAGTGCGCTAGCTGGCTACGATGGGAAAGGCCAATGGCGTTTAAAAGACGCTGCGGCCTCTGAAACTGTGTGGCAACAGATGGCTGAGTTCTTAGCTGCTGATAACAAACAGGCTATTGTTGCTGAACAATTTATTCGCTTTGAGCGCGAGGTATCCTTAGTAGGTGCCCGCGGTCGCAATGGTGAAGTACAGGTTTACCCACTTACCGAAAACCACCATGTTAATGGTGTACTTAGTGTATCTTTAGCCCGCCCGGTAGAACAAGCTTTACAATTGCAAGCTCAGGAAATGTTTGCCGCGATCGCAGATAGTCTGAACTATGTGGGTGTGCTGGCAATTGAGTTTTTTGAGGTGCAAGGCGCACTACTGGTAAATGAGATAGCGCCACGGGTGCATAACTCCGGCCATTGGACGCAGCAAGGGGCCGATTGCTGTCAGTTTGCCAATCATTTACGGGCAGTATGTGGTTTACCTTTAGGCAGCACGGCTTTGGTTAGGCCAACGCTAATGGTCAATATTCTGGGGGAAGACCACGTGCCAGCGGCCATCTTATCATTGCCCGCTTTAGGTTTGCATTGGTATGGTAAAACCAAAAGAGCGGGTCGCAAAATGGGCCATATTAACCTGTCGGCGAATAGCACTGCCGAGTTAAAAGCCTTATTTGCTAAACTGATTGATCAACTCCCTGTCACAGCCTTTCCTGAACTAGAGCAAATGCTTCAGCGCATTTAGTTAGCACTTACTTACCCCGTCCGCATTGAAAAAGCTGCCGATACCGCAGTAACTTCAAGTCGGACGGATTTAGTCGGCCGCCGCTGTGGCCGACTGCTTACGCTGACAACCTTTAGCCGCACAATACAACCCCGACTTCTTCTGCACTAACAATGCGTAATTACAAAACTGGCAAACCCCTGCTACAGGTGCATCATTTAACAAGAACTTACAATCCGGGTACTTATCACAGCCCCAAAACGTTTTGCCGTATTTGCTCAGCCGCTCGGTAAGCTGACCAGTAGAACATTTTGGGCATTTAGCCGCACCCACTGGCTCAGGCTCATCATGCACGATAAAATGACATGCCGGATAATTAGTGCAACCAATAAACATACCATACCGACCATTCTTTACCGCCAGTGGTGCCGCGCATTGCGGGCAAGGCTCCTGCTCCAAGACCTTAACCACGGTATTTTCATGCTGATGTAGCGCTTTAATATACTGGCACTTTGGATAAGCGCTGCAGCCAATAAAAGGACCATTTTTTCCGGAGCGAATAACCAATGGTTGTTGGCACAACGGACAAGGCTCTGCCTGTTGTGCCAATGAAAATAACGGTGAATGATCTGTCATAGCAGCCTGTAAGACCTTTGCTGGCATAGTAGTGTTAGTTTGGGCTAAAACCTAAGCGCAAAGTTTTAAGCGTAACGCAACATCAAGGAAAGTGAAAAGCCACTTAATGTAGTGGCCCATCGGGTTCGTCAAACAGTAAGTCTTCCATCTGCGCATAGGCGTTTTCACGGCCCGGCACATTAAATAGTACCATCAACACCACCCACTTTAAATCTTCCAAGCTGATGCTGTTACTATCAAGATCCATAACGCGGTCAATAACCATTTCCCGTGTTGTGGCATCCAGTACATTTATCTGCTCCAGAAACATCAGGAAACCCTGACCTTCGGTATCGATCTTGCGGTACTCTTCTACCGTAAGAATACGGGTTGCATTGCTGCTTACTTTTGACAAATAGGGTTTGGTTTGATTTTCCTGTAACGCAGATAAACGGTCTAACCATTTGAGTGCGCGGAAAATATCATCATCATGAAAACCAGCTTTACTGAGTTCTTTCGTCAGGTCGGCATGATTTACATAAACGTCGGCTTCGTTGTGAATGTAATTTTCGAACAGATAAACGAGGATATCGAACATAATCAGGTACTCCCCACTTTAATGTAACCACCGGGTACTACTGCCACCTTACCAACCAATTCTAACTCTAATAAGGTAATGGATACGTCTGTCACTGTCATGCCAGCCCGCTCAGCAAGTAAATCTGCTGGTATCGGGTCATCTCCTACGTTATCCAACAACTGTTGACTACACAAGTCCAATGTAACATTTTTTTCTTGTTCGCGAATTAAACCGTTGTCGACGAACAAGGCCCGCTCTTCTAAGATATCGGCCACAGAGGTAACAAGTTTAGCGCCTTGTTGAATAAGGTAGTGGCAACCTGCCGCCTGCGAGTTATAAAATGCCCCCGGTACAGCAAACACTTCCCGATTATAATCTACCGCCAGCTGAGCACTGATCAGTGAGCCACTTTTTAAGGCGGCCTCAACCACTACCGTACCATTGCTTAGACCTACCACTATACGGTTTCGTTGCGGAAAAAATTCAGCTCTGGCGCGCACTTCAGGAAAATATTCTGAAATAAGTGCTCCCGCTTGTACAATTTCCGCCGCTAAGCGTTTGTTACTACTCGGATAAATTTGCCTTAAACCATGCCCTAATACGGCCAAGGTTTGCCCTCCTGCCTGCAGCGCACCCAGATGACATTCGCTATCGATGCCCTGAGCCATACCGCTGGTCACCACCATACCATTATAGGTGAGCTCGGCAGCCAATTGCCGGGCAACCTTACGGCCGGTTGGTGTTGGTGAACGGCTTCCCACCATTGCCATCTGCGGCAAACGCAATAATTTGGCATTCCCTTTTACAAACAATACCAGCGGTGGCTGGCGGGTTTCTTTTAACAACGGCGGGTAAAGTGGATGTTCAAAGGTGATTAAGTGTTGATCTGGCGCTTCTGCTTGCCACTGCAATGCTTGTTCAACCCAAGACGCCGCTTCATAACAAAGTCCATGCGCTTGCCGTTGCGTTAAGCCAATTTGTTGTAAAGTGCTGGCGGGAAGCGCCACCAACTCAGTCAAACTAATATGCTCACTTAGCTGACGGTACCGCTGGCCACTCAGGCCTACACTCGCTAAAGCGAGCCAGTTGTGCACATTCTCCATAGCACACCAGCTCCTATAATTTATAAATTGCCGATACTGTCTCCAACCCGCACCGGGCGCGATGTTTGAGTAACAATGGCAAAGCTCACTTTATCAGACACTTTAAACACCATCAGCTCGCCCACTTTTTCTTGTGGCATCGTTAACGCTTCACCACCAAAATCGCGCAACACTTTTTGTAGCTTAGTCGCATCCTCTAAATAAACCGGCCCGTTGCGACCATCAACCACAGACGGCGACTGGCGATAAATCCCTAACATATGCCCGGCTTTTAGCGCTTGCTGGCCACGGTTTAGCACCACGATATCCATTTTAGCAAACTCCCGCAAATCCGAAGTAGAGGCAATAATAAGACCATCCACTGCCTGCTCCGGCTTCGTCATAACAAAATGTGCCGGTAACGCCTGATTATCATAAGCAGGTAATACTTTATCGCCTTGACGTATTTCACGGGTAATCGCTAATACTTGCAATGAGGCTGGCTCTAGCGGCGTCTCTGCGGTTTCGGCCTTGCCCGCTCGAAAAGCTCGGGCACTGGCGACAAGCTTGGTCTCAAAGCCCAGAATTTCCCCGTTTTCAGGATCAATATAAGGCCGGCCTTGGCGATAAAGAGCGTAACCGGCACCCTCCAGCAATTCGTTATTTACATACAATGTATGGGTTTCAGCAGCACTTTTTGATGCGGTATTACTGCCTAAAATATAGGGCAATGCATCAATTTGCTCTTGCGATAATGCCTGCTCATAAGTTAAAAACGGCCGTATAATACCCAATGGCAAGGTAGCAATAGCATCAGGGTTTTTATGGGTAGTACGACTTTGCGGTGACAAGCGAACAACACGCTTATTTGTAGCTAAACGCGGCCGCCCCTCGCTATCATAGGTCAGTGTCAACACATCGCCGGGATAAATTAAATGCGGGTTTGCAACCTGAGGGTTCACTTGCCATAGCTGTGGCCATAGCCAGGGCTCACTTAAATACAAGCCTGAAATATCCCAAAGTGTATCACCGGGTTTAACCACATAGGTTGCGGGCGCATCTGCGCGTAGTTTTAAAACGTCAGCAAAGCTTGGCAAAGTAAAGCAACATAGTACGGCTGCTAATATCAATGTTATTTTTTTCAGCATGCCAACATCCCTTAAACCTATACTCTTTTGTAATTATTACATACTAAGCTGTTATTGCAGCGCAATAATGGCTAAAATTAAAACATACCACAGCGAATTAATTAAAGCATATTTTTGTAGGTGTTATGGCAGTTTTAAAAGTATTACATTATCCCGATGACCGCTTGCGTACTATTGCCAAGCCAGTCGCTGAAGTTACACCAGAAATTCAAAAACTGGTGAGCGATATGCTAGAGACCATGTACGATGAAAACGGTATAGGTTTAGCCGCAACTCAGGTTGATGTGCATCTGCGGGTGGTGGTTATCGATCTCTCTGAAGAAGGTAATAACCCTCTAGTGCTAATAAACCCTGAGATTATCGCCCATGATGGTGAAACCAGTTATGAAGAGGGTTGCTTATCCGTTCCCCAAAACTACGCTTCAATATCGCGGGCAAAAAATGTCACGGTAAAAGCTCAGGATAAAGATGGAAACTGGTTTGAACTAAGTGCCGATGGTTTACTTGCCATCTGTTTACAGCATGAGCTAGACCATTTGATTGGCAAGCTATTTATCGATTACCTGTCGCCGTTAAAACGTGAACGCATTCGTAAAAAGCTGGAAAAAGAAGCCAAATTAGCTGAGCGCCACGCGCTGTAAACAGGAATTAATGTGACCCAACCTTTGCGTATTATTTTTGCCGGTACACCGGATTTTGCCGCCTGCCATTTGCAGGCGTTGCTCGATAGCGGCCATCAGGTTATCGCCGTTTATACCCAGCCAGACAGACCCGCCGGACGAGGTCAGAAGTTACACCCTAGTCCGGTAAAGCAACTGGCACAAGCGCATCAGATACCGGTCTATCAACCCAAATCTCTGAAAAAGGCCCCTGCCCAACAAGTGCTGGCAGCATTACAAGCTGATTTGATGATAGTCGTCGCTTATGGACTCATTTTACCCAAGGCCGTGCTGGAAACGCCCCGCTTGGGCTGTATCAACGTGCACGGCTCGCTATTACCACGCTGGCGCGGTGCCGCTCCTATTCAACGAGCGATTTGGGCCGGCGATCAAGCAACCGGCGTGACCATTATGCAAATGGATGAAGGCCTCGATACCGGTGCCATGCTAAGTAAAGTGAGTTGTGCTATTACGCCAGAAGATACCAGTGCCGCGCTGTATGAAAAACTAGCCAAGCTGGGCCCGCAGGCTTTATTGACAGCTCTGCAGCAACTCCCTACCTTACAACAACAGGCCGAAGTGCAGGACGATAGCACTGCCAATTACGCCGAGAAATTGCATAAAGACGAAGCTCGCCTTGATTTTACCAAACCTGCTGTAGCCTTAGAGCGAGAAATTAGAGCCTTTAATCCTTGGCCAGTAAGTTATTTGGAATTACCACAAGGTACCGTTAAAGTCTGGCAAGCTAAGGTTAGTAACGAGCAACCTGCGCCAGCAGGGCAAATTACTAAAGCGGATAAAACTGGCATTTATATCGCCTGCCAGCAAGCCACCTTAGTGATTACCCAACTACAACCTCCCGGTAAAAAACCGATGTCGGCCGCCGATTTTTTAAATGGCCGGGCCGACTGGCTTAAACCTGGACAACAACTATGAGCGCCCAACTGAGAGCGCTGGCAGCAGAAACCTGTTTTCAGGTCATTGACCAAGGCAAATCACTATCAGACGCCTTACCCAAAGCCCAGCAAAAACTGCATTCAGCGCCGGATAAAGCCTTGCTGCAAGAAATTTGTTTTGGGGTAATGCGCACTTTGCCGCAACTGGAAACGGTGTGCCAACAACTGATGAGCAAACCCCTTATAAAGCAACTGCGGCCTTTGCAGTTCTTAATTTATGTGGGTATTTATCAGCTGAAATTTATGCGCATACCCGACCACGCCGCCATTAGCGAAACAGTAGAGGCTGCTCGCAGCTTAAAAGGCCAAAGCCTAACCAAGCTGATTAATGGGGTATTGCGCAATGTGCAGCGCCAACCGGCACTGTTTGATTTTGCTGGCGCCAGCACTGCAGTGCAATTTAATCACCCGGGTTGGTTAATTGATGCCGTGCAACAAGCCTACCCTGAGCAATGGCAATCGCTGTTAGCTGCTAATCAACAAAAAGCGCCACTTTGGCTGCGCGTTAATCAGCAACAAATTAGCCCGGCAGAGTTTATCGCAGAGTTAGCACAAGCGGAGATCGCCTGTAGCCAACCCTTTAGCTATTTACCGGTAGCCATTAAACTTGAACAAGCCCGTGACGTTACCACGCTACCGGGTTATCAGGCGGGCTGGTTCTCAGTGCAAGACGCTGCAGCACAGCATGCGGCTTTACTACTGAATGCCCAGCCGGGCGACAGCGTTTTAGACGCATGTTGCGCTCCCGGTGGCAAAACCTGCCATATCCTTGAGCAAACCACGGCATTACAGCTAACGGCACTGGACCGTGATGCAAAGCGTTTGGAGCGGGTTTATGACAATCTTGAGCGCCTGAAGCTCGACGCCCGGGTCGTCGCCGCAGATATCTTGGATACTGACGATTGGTGGCAAGGCGAATTATTTGATCGTATTTTATTAGATGTACCCTGTTCGGCTACCGGTGTGATCCGCCGTCACCCTGATATTCGCTGGTTACGCAAAAAATCTGATATCGCACCCTTAGTTGCCTTACAACAACAAATTCTGCAACACGCCTGGCAACTGTTAAAGCCCGGCGGTACCCTGTTGTATGCAACCTGCAGTATTTTACCGGCCGAAAATACCGAACAAGTCAGCACCTTTCTGCAGCAACAATCAGATGCAGAGTTACTGCCCTTAGCCGTTGCAAACCAAGCTACAGAATGGCAAATTTTGCCCGGTGAGCAGGATCTGGATGGATTCTTCTTCGCCTTATTGCATAAAAAGACCACAGATTAAGGCGCATTATGAAAATCATCATTCTGGGTGCAGGACAAGTTGGCGCCACCCTGGCAGAAAATCTGGTGGGTGAACAAAACGATATCACTATTGTTGATACCAACCTCGATAAACTGCGCGCTTTACAAGATCGCTTCGATTTACAGGTGATCTATGGCCATGGTTCGCATCCGGATGTTTTACGCAAAGCCGGTGCCGAAGATGCTGATATGGTGGTGGCCGTAACCAATAGTGATGAAGTGAATATTGTGGCCTGTCAGGTGGCGTATAGCATGTTTAATACGCCACTTAAGATTGCCCGCATTCGCACCAACCAATATTTAAAGTATCGTGACGAGCTGTTTCATAAAGATGATATGCCGGTCGATCACTTTATTGCCCCGGAAGCGCTGGTCACCAATTATATCCGCCGCTTAATTGACTATCCCGGTGCCTTGCAGGTGGTGGAATTCGCCGAAGGCAAAGTAAGCTTAGTCGCAGTACGAGCCTACTATGGTGGCTTGTTGGTGGGCCATGCCTTATCGGCACTAAAAGAGCATATGCCGCATATCGAAACCCGGGTTGCGGCCATTTATCGGCGTGGCACCGCCATTAAGCCCTTAGGCACCACCATTATTGAAGCCGATGATGAAGTGTTCTTCGTGGCGGCGACCAAGCATATCCGGGCGGTGATGAGCGAACTGCAAAAGCTGGAGCGTAGCTATCGGCGTATTATGATTGCCGGTGGCGGTAATGTCGGTTTTGGTTTAGCCAGAGCACTGGAAAAAACTCACAGCGTCAAGCTGATCGAGCGCAGTAAAGAGCGGGCAGAGTTTTTATCCAGCGGTCTGGATAATACCGTGGTCTATGTTGGCGATGCTTCTGATCCCGAATTATTAGAAGAGGAAAACATTGAGCAAATTGATGTTTTTATTGCCGTAACCAACGACGATGAAGCTAACATTATGTCGGCCATGTTAGCCAAACGGATGGGTGCACAAAAAACCATGGTGCTGATTAAACGCGGTGCTTATGTCGACTTATTGCAAGGCGGCGAAGTCGATATCGCCGTATCACCACAGCAAGCGACTATCTCGGCTTTGCTAACCCATATCCGGCGTGGCGACATTGTTAATGTGTATTCACTTCGCCGCGGCGCAGCAGAAGCGATAGAAGCTATAGCCCATGGTGATAGCAGTACCAGCAAAGTGGTTGGCAAAACGATTGGCCAAATTAAGCTGCCGCCAGGTACCACCATTGGCGCTATTGTCCGTGGCGATGAAGTGCTCATCGCTCATGACAACACCCTGATTGAAACTGATGATCACATCATTCTCTTTATGGTAGATAAAAAGCATATCGTTGAAGTGGAAAAGCTGTTTCAGGTTAGCGCTATCTTTATCTAAAGCACGCTACAGCGAGAGTGCTAAGGGCTTGTCTGCCAAACAAGCCCTAATCTTTCCAAAATGCTGGCGTAAACAATACCAATAAGGTAAAAATTTCTAAACGCCCGAATACCATGGCAATAATTAAAATCCATTTACTGGCATCCGGTATATTACCAAAATGCGCCGCAACCTCCCCCAAACCCGGACCTAAGTTGTTTAAGCAAGCCGCGGTGGCAGAAAAGGCCGTAATATTATCCATCCCGGTGAAAATCAACGCCAGCATAATCACCACAAACACCAGCGCATAAGCAGCAAAAAAGCCCCATACCGCCTGCACTATTCGATCTTCTACCGGCCGGCGCCCTAGTTTAATGGCATATACTGCCCGCGGATGTACTAAACGGTTTAACTCACGCGCGCCTTGTTTAAACAACAACAGCACTCGCACGACCTTCATCCCACCGCCGGTAGAACCAGCACAGCCACCAATAAAACTCGAGAAAATTAGCAAAATGGGCAGAAATAACGGCCAGCCAGAAAAACCATCCGTAGCAAAACCCGCCGTGGTAGAAATAGACACCGCCTGAAACGCAGCATGATTTAATGCTGTTAAACCGCTAGCGTACACACTGGTATGCAGTAACACTAAAAAACAAATAAGTATCAGAGCAGCCTGAATACCTAAAAAGGTTTTAAACTCAGGATCCCGAAAATAAGTGCTAACGCTTTTACCGCGGATAGCCGCAAAATGCAGTGGGAAATTCACCGCGCTGATCAGTAAAAACAGCACGCAAATCGCATTAATCGTCGCGCTATCAAAGTGACCTATGCTGGCGTCATAGGTAGAAAAGCCCCCTATCGCTACCGTTGAAAAGGCATGGCAGATGGCATCAAAAAATGACATGCCGGCCAAATAAAATGCCAAAGCACACAAAATGGTAATAGCCAGATAGATATACCAAAGATGCTTGGCCGTATCGGCGATACGGGGGGTCATTTTATTATCTTTAACTGGGCCCGGTGTCTCTGCCCGGTACAGCTGCATGCCACCTACCCCTAACAGGGGCAAGATAGCCACGGCCAGTACGATAATCCCCATACCTCCAAGCCACTGTAGCTGCTGCCGGTAATATAAGATCGCTTTAGGTAGCAACTCGATACCGGTCAATACAGTGGCACCGGTGGTTGTTAAACCGGAAAAGGCTTCAAACATGGCCGAAGCCAACGTCATATTGGGGCGTTCGGCCAGTACAAAAGGAATAGCGCCTACCGCCCCCAGTACTGTCCAGAACAGCACCACAATCAAAAAACCATCCCGCACCTTAAGTTCGTCACGGTATTTGCGATTGGGGTACCAGATAATAAAGCCGATGGCCAGACTGAGTAAAAAAGACAGGATAAAAGGTACGCCAGCACCGTCTTTATACCAATAAGCCACCAAAGCAGGCGGCACCATGGTGATGCTGAAAATGGCAATCAGCATCCCCAATATGCGGATAATCGAGCGATATTGCATAGCGTCCTTTTCGATGCCGATTATGGCAGTTGCAGCTCGCGGGTCATATTTTCATTACGCTCACGGTGCACAATTATATTATCTTCGATTCTAATACCACCAAAATGACGGAACGCATCGATTTTCTGCCAGTTTAACAGTTTCGCCGCCGGCGTTTGCTTTAAATCGGCTAACAGACTATCAATAAAATACAAGCCAGGCTCTATGGTAAATACCATTGACGGCTCAATCAAACGCGTACAGCGCAAAAAGGGGTGCTGCTCGGGCGCAGCAACGTGGGTCCCACGCTCATCTGCCATAAAGCCACCCACATCATGCACCTGCAGGCCAAGATGATGGCCAACGCCATGCGGAAAGAAGGTGCTGCTGATACCGGTGTCAACAATAGTGTCTACGCTACTGCGCACAAAATCAAAATCAATCAGCACTTGTGCCAATAAACGATGCGTTAAAAACTGTAATTCTGTGTACTTAATACCCGGCTTGATCGCATCAACTACCTGCAAATGTACCTGATTAACCGCTTTAATTAGCGTGGCAAATTCATCGGTCTGGTCAAAGCTATAAGTGCGGGTGATATCAGCCGCATAACCATGAAACTCTGCACCAGCATCAATTAAAAAAGAATAATGCTGCTGCGGTTTTTGCCGTTCCAGCGCGGTGTAATGCAAAATTGCTGCGTGTTCGTTTAAACCAATAATATTGCCATAAGGCACTTCATTTTCGCTTTGCCCTACTGCCGCCAAATAGGCTAACTGAATATCAAACTCACTGCCCCCGGCATAGAAGGCTGCCGCAGCGGCTTGATGGCCAGCCACGGCCATACGATTCGCAATACGCATACACGCTTGCTCGTAGGCGGTTTTATAGGCCCGGTAGTAATGCAAATAACTCATTACCGGCTCCGGGTTGATATGGCTAAAACCTAAGGCCTTTGCCACCTCTAAATATTCGCCAAGATAGGCCAATCGCGCTTTGTCATAAGGCAATAAGGTTTCTACCGTATTGGCCTTTTCCAGCAACTGAATATCAAAATACTCAGCCCAGAAATCATTTGGCTCATCTGGCACTTTATGCCAGAAGTCTTTTGGCCGGTAAAAAATCAGCTTAGGTTTATTTACGCCATCGACCAACAGCCAACAATGCGGATTATCTATCACCGGCAACCACGCTTTAAAATGCGGGTTAGCTTTAAACGGATAGTCCATATCATCCAGAAACTTGCGCTTTGCCTGGCCAGAGTGAATCACCAAGGCATCCAGATTCTCACGCGCCAAGACGTTACGGGTGCGTTGTTGCAGCTCTGCGATATGGTCCTTGTACAGTTGCTGATAAGTCAGGTTCATAAATACCTTATTCGTTGCTGTTAAGGGAAACTGATAATAACATTATTTGCCTTTTGTCCCAATCTGCATCACCAACAGTGGTTGAAATACGTCTATGGGTTCATTCAGACGAATATTGTAAATCTGATAATACGCCATAACCGCTTTCACATACTCGCGGGTTTCCCGATATGGGATGGTTTCAACCCAGACATCGACCGGCAACGGCTGACCTTGTGGTATCCATTGCCGCACCCGGCTATACCCCGCGTTGTAAGCTGCGGTGGCCATAATCAGATTGCCGTCATTACGGCGCATTAGATAATTCAGGTAATCGGTACCGTAATCAATATTGGTGACCGGGTTATACAAGGTTGATGCCTGTACCCGCTTTTTCGCAATGTAGTTGGCGGTGTCTGGCATAATTTGCATTAGGCCTCTGGCACCAACTGGAGAGTTGGCATCTGGCATAAAAGAGCTTTCGCGTCGGGCAATCGCCATGGCCCAACCAGAATCGACCTTAGCGCTGTTGGCAAAACGTTGTATTTCATCTTTATACGCTAGTGGGAAACGCAGCTCTACATCATCCCAATAACCCGCATCGGCCAAGGTGAAAATAGCCCGCTCGTGCCATTCCAGCTTGCCGGCTAATTTTGCCGCCGCCAGCTTTTGCGGCTCAGTAACTGAACGTTGTAAGAAATTCCATTCGCGGCGCGCTTCGGTCATTCGCCCCAAGGCTAACCATTCCTTAGCACGTTGTACCGCGGGATGCTGTTGAATTAAGACTAATTCATCATCCGACACCGGCACTGGAGTATGAGCCAGACTGGGTGGTAGCCCAAGTTTAGCTGCGGCCATAAAGCCATAAAAATGCCGCCGCTGTGCCACTTCACGAAAAATAGCTTCGGCCTCAGCCTGTTGACCTTGCTCTTCTAATGCTCGCGCCAGCCAATAGCGCCAGTTAACATCTGCCGCCAGTTCAGCCGGGAAGTTTTCAATAACCTGCTGGACTTTCGGCCAGTTTAGTTCACGTAGCGCATGCCCCACCTGCCACTGTGCCACACTATTATCCAGTGACTCAGCGGGTAATTGCCGCATCCAGTCATCGGCGCGGCTATCGCCTTTACTGGCCAGCGCTATCGCAAATTGCCGCTGCACATCTAAACGCTGCGCGGCAGTAAAATAAGGATCACTGACAAAACGCCGCCATACTTGCAGCGCCTGATCCGGCGAGCGCCAAACCAAACGTTTTAAACCGTAAGCCAGAACATCGCGCTCTATCACATGTTTACCCGGGAAAAACCGGGGCTGCGCAATAACAGCCGGGTTAGTTCTGACTTGCTGCCACATATCGGCCAGATACTGCCTATCTGCTGGCAGCAAGGTTTTAAGATAACGAATTAGCCCGACTTCACCGCCCTCGGCTGACAATTGGATACGCCGCAACACCACATCAGCCGTTAAGGTTTCAGCCTTGCGCCACTGACTAAACAACGGATCACAATGTTTAGGTTGTGATTTACCTACCGTCCAAAGCGCTTCAACTTCACGCCAAATCGCTTTTGTATCAGCTTGCTTATTACTCAGACGCTGCTGTAGCGCAGTGCAATTTAGCACTGCATCAGAACTACCGGGAAAGTACGTTAGAAAAAGTTCCGCTTGTTGCGAATTAGCCAAGCTCATCAACCATGGTCGGCGCAGTGGCCAATCCATAGGGGAACCACGATGTTCTTGTAAAAACGTTTCAATATCCTCATGCGCAGTTAATCTTCGCTGCAACCAACGCTGTTGAATATAAGGGTGTAACGGATAGCCACGTAATTGCTCTAACCAAAGCTCCACCTGCGCCCGAGGCGCGGCACTGACTTGCCGCTCCACTTGCAAAAACAGTTTACGCTGTTGCTCCAATAACTCATCTGCGCTTTCACCAACGACAGCCCCACTAAAAAGAAAAATACCAAGAAAAATAGTCAGGCGCTTCACAAGACAACTCCAGATAAAAACTTAGCCGGGAAAATCCCGTCTATAGTTACTACGATTTACAGTGTACTACGGTTTGAGCTTATTCGTTTGAGGTCCTCTGCTTTAAGCTTAGCTTGCTTTCGTAACCGTAGATTCAAACACCTGTTTAAATAACTGTTGATATTTTTATTAAAGCACGACACACTGATTAAGATACCCTCATCGTACCAGTTGCGAATAACCCTATAGCAAACGCGACCAAGGAGCATATTTATGATTCACCAGAGTAACAGCATTCAGGTTGAGTATATAAAACCTGGTATTGCCCAGTTTACGTTTAACGCCCAAGGTTCGGTCAACAAATTTGATCAACAAACTCTAACCGATTGCAAGGCGGCGTTAAGCAAGTTGCACGCCGATCCGGCTTTAAAAGGCGTACTTTTTATCAGTGGTAAAGACAACTTTATTGTCGGTGCTGACATTACTGAATTTCTTACCATTTTTGAACGCCCTGAAGCCGAATTAGTGCCCTGGATTAAAATCGCCTCGGATATCTTCGACTACTGTGAAGACCTGCCAGTTCCAACTGTGGTGGCAATTAAAGGCTTTGCCTTAGGCGGCGGCTGTGAATGGACTCTGGCTTGTGACTACCGGGTTGCGGACACCACCACCCGCATTGGCTTACCAGAAGTGAAACTGGGTTTAATGCCTGGCTTTGGTGGCACAGTGCGTTTGCCACGGATTATTGGTGCCGACAACGCGATGGAGTGGATCACTACCGGTAAAGATCGCGGTGCAGAACAAGCGCAAAAAGAAGGGTTAATTGATGCCGTGGTCGCCCCAGAAAAGCTGCAAGCCGCTGGCCTGAGTATGCTGGAAGACGCAATCGCCGGTAAATTAAACTGGCAGAAAAAGCGTGCGGTAAAACTGCAGCCGTTAAAGTTAAATAAGACTGAAGCCACTATGAGCTTTAGTACTGCCAAAGGTATGGTGTTTGCCACTGCCGGTAAACACTACCCGGCGCCGATGGTCGCGGTACAAACCATTGAAGCAGCAGCAACCTTAGATCGGGCTGGTGCCATTGCGCTGGAAAATGCTGGTTTTGCTAAACTGGCAAAAACCGATGCAGCTACCGCGCAAGTTGGTTTGTTTTTAAATGACCAGGTTCTGAAAAGCAAAGCAAAGAAAGCCGCTAAAATCGCTACCAAAGCTGTTAATAAGGCAGCAGTACTGGGCGCAGGTATTATGGGCGGTGGTATTGCTTACCAGTCAGCCTTTAAAGGCGTGCCAGTAGTGATGAAAGATATCGCCGATAAAGCCTTAGAACTGGGTATGGGCGAAGCCACTAAGTTATTAGCAAAACAGGTTGAACGTAAAAAACTGGATGCCGTTGGTATGGCCAAAGTTATTGCTTCTATAACGCCAACGCTAAGTAACGAGCCGGTAAAAGGCGTTGATATTGTGGTTGAAGCCGTAGTAGAAAACCCGAAAATTAAAGGTGCGGTATTAAAAGAAGTAGAAGGCTTGTTGGCCGAAGATGCTATTTTAACCTCAAACACCTCGACTATCTCCATCAATCAACTGGCAGCTAACCTGAGCCGGCCACAAAACTTCTGCGGTATGCATTTCTTTAACCCGGTACACCGCATGCCATTAGTAGAAGTGATTCGCGGTAAAGACACCAGCGATGAAACAGTGGCGGCCGTCGTAGCTTATGCGGCGAAAATGGGGAAATCCCCCATCGTTGTGAACGACTGCCCGGGTTTCTTTGTTAACCGCGTGCTGTTCCCCTACTTTGCTGGCTTTAGCAAACTGGTACTAGACGGTGCCGACTTTGCCCAAGTCGATAAAGTTATGGAAAAACAATTCGGTTGGCCGATGGGCCCAGCCTACTTGCTGGATGTGGTAGGTTTAGATACCGCTTATCACTGCACCGATGTGATGGCAGCCGGCTTCCCTACTCGCATGGCAAAGCTGGAGCAAGATCCGGTAGCAGCTATGTTTAATGCCAATCGTTATGGCCAGAAAAATGGTCTGGGCTTTTATGCTTACAGCAAAGACGCTAAAGGCAAGCCGAAAAAAGATATTGATGCTGCCAGCTTAGAACTGCTTGCTGGTCTAGCCGCAACCAAACACGACTTTAGCGCCGACGAGATTATTGCCCGCGTGATGGTACCGATGATTAACGAAACCATTCGCTGTTTGGAAGAAGGTATTGTCGCCAGTGCAGCAGAAGCTGACATGGGCTTGGTATATGGTTTAGGTTTCCCGCCGTTCCGTGGTGGCCCACTGCGTTATGCTGACACCATTGGCTTAGCTAATTTTGTCGCTCTGGCAGATAAATACGCCCATTTGGGAGAAATTTATCAGGTAACAGACAACACCCGCGCCATGGCTGCTAGTGGCCAGCGTTTCTTCCCGGTTTAAGCGCAGGAGCAAAGTATTATGAAAAACGCCGTAATTGTAGACTGTATTCGTACCCCGATGGGTCGCTCAAAAGGTGGCATGTACCGTAATGTACGCGCTGAGCAATTATCTGCCCATGTGATGGCATCGTTAGTCGCCCGCAACCCAGCACTTAACCCAAGCGATATCGATGATATTATTTGGGGTTGTGTGCAACAAACCTTAGAACAAGGTTTTAACGTGGCCCGCAACGCGGCCTTGTTGGCAGGCATTCCGCATTCGGTACCTGCTGTTACCGTAAACCGGCTTTGTGGCTCGTCTATGCAAGCGCTACACGACGCGGTACGTGCTATCCAGACCGGCATGGGCGACGTGTATTTAATTGGTGGCGTGGAACATATGGGCCATGTACCAATGAACCATGGTGTAGATTTCCACCCGGGCTTATCCACCTCTGTTGCCAAAGCTGCTGGTATGATGGGCTTAACAGCCGAATTACTGGGTAAGCTACACGGTATTAGCCGCCAGCAACAAGATGAATTTGGTGCCCGTTCACACCGTTTAGCGCAAGAAGCTTCGGTACAAGGCCGCTTTAAAAACGAAATTATTCCTACCGAAGGCCATGATGCTGACGGCGTGCTGCGGGTATTCGATTACGATGAAGTGATTCGTCCGGAAACTACCGTAGAAGCATTAAGCCAACTGCGCCCGGTATTTGATCCGGCCAATGGTACTGTTACAGCAGGTACTTCGTCAGCCCTGTCGGATGGCGCCTCTGGTATGCTGGTAATGAGCGAAGAGAAAGCCAAAGCACTTGGCTTACCAATTCGTGCTTATGTTCGCGGTATGGGCGTTGCGGGTTGTGATCCATCCATTATGGGTTATGGCCCAGTTCCGGCTTCGAAGAAAGCATTACAGATGGCCGGTATTACCGTAGCTGATCTGGATTATGCTGAACTTAACGAAGCCTTTGCGGCTCAGGCCCTGCCAGTTATGAAAGATCTAGGCCTGTTGGAAGTCGCCGATCAGAAAGTGAACCTAAATGGTGGCGCTATTGCCTTAGGTCACCCACTAGGTTGTTCTGGCTCACGCATTAGCACCACGCTGATTAACGTGATGGAAGATAAAGGCGGTAAATTTGGCTTAGCCACTATGTGTATTGGCTTAGGTCAAGGTATTGCTACCGTATTTGAGCGTCCGTAAGCTGGCGATACCCTCAATAATCACTTAAAATAAGGGCCGTTTTACGGCCCTTTTGTTTATCTTTTTATCACTCCCCTATGTCTTTGATAGCGCATAGGGTTTGGTTGCGTTCGTGAACAGGTTCGCCTACGCACATCTTAAAAGCCATTGGCAATAAAGCTCAGTAGTCAAATAACACCAAGCCTAGCAGTACAGTATCGGAGAAAAGATGGAATCCTTATTTAGCAGTGCCCACCATACCCTTGATGCCTTAGGGCTGCGCTGCCCAGAACCCGTGATGATGGTACGTTTGCAAATTCGCAAAATGCAGGCTGGTGAAACCTTATTGATCATTGCTGATGACCCTGCCACCACCCGCGATATCCCCGCATTTTGCCGTTTTATGGACCATGAACTGCTGGCCAGCGATACTTCTGTTTTACCCTTTCGCTACTTAGTAAAAAAATCAAACATATAATTAGACAATTAATAACTCAGCCAAGCTTGAGTTTATACATTTAATTGACCTGCTGCTTTAGTTGCTTTATTGTTAACTACACGAAAATTAACCGTCTTAGCTTTCAGTATGCTTTGGTCACTTATTAAAGAGTCTATTCCACGCCAACTCATTGCTGCGGTAATCTTGAGCCTGATTTTTTGGTTTGTAGGTTGGCTGTCGTTAGCGATATTTTTTTTGCTTTTTTCGTTGGAACTTACTTTTTATAATTCAACTAGCAGCGCCGTAAATGATTATGTATATACTAAAGATATTTTTAACTTAATCAGTATTGATGGTGAACAATTACGAGTTGGAATGGAGCTTGGCAAGATAAAAGACATAAAACGTATGCAGCTTTGGCAGCAAGACCAGCATGGTTACCTAGACTTCACATTAAACAAGCAAAGCCTAGTACGCTATAAATTCCCCATCAGCCAATATCAAACATTGTTAAGCTGGCTGCAAAAAAATTTACCCGAAGTAACATTGGACACTGCATTTACAGGCTAAACTGTTATCTTGTGCGCTTAGTCGCGATTTTGATGTAATATATAATTATATATTTGCTTTCGGATTGTCATTATGCAGCTTTCTGCGGTTGATTTACATATTTTGCTCGTTGAACCCTCTGACGTGCAACGGAAAATTATTAAGAAAAAGTTGGCGGAAGAAGATGTTACACAAATTATTGAAGCCACTACTATTCAAGAAGCGAAAACCCTTATTACTCAACAAAAACCGGATGCTATTGCCTGTGCGTTACATTTTAGCGATGGTACAGGTGAGCAATTACTAAAACACCTGAAAACCAACAAAGACACGGCAGAAATTCCATTTATGTTAGTGTCCAGTGAAAGTCGGAAAAGTCATTTGGAAGCATTTAAACAATCTGGTGTAGTGGCTATATTGCCAAAGCCATTTGATGCAATGCAGCTTGGTCGGGCGCTTAATGCAGCCGTAGACTTATTAAGCCCAGCGGAATTAGAATTAACCTTATTTGATGTGCATGATGTCAGAGTGTTGATCGTTGATGATAGCCGGCTGGCCAGAAACCATATTAGACGCGTTTTAACGAATCTTGGCATGCAGCACATTACTGAAGCCGAAGACGGGAAAGCAGCTATCGCCATTTTACAGCAACAAATGTTTGATCTGGTAGTGACCGATTATAATATGCCTGAAGTAAATGGTCAGGAGCTTACCGAGTTTATCCGTGAGCATAGCACCCTCTCTCATATACCCGTGTTAATGGTAACCAGTGAAGCTAATGATACTCACCTAGCCAATATTGCGCAAAGTGGTGTTAATGCACTATGCGATAAGCCTTTCGAGCCACAATCCGTAAAACAGTTGTTATATAAACTGCTAGAGCACTAAGCGTTCTCATAGCGGATAGTCTTAAACAAGACTATCCGCAGCCTCTTTTTAGATATCACAGGTTAGCCATGCCGCATAAAACCAAGGCTTTACACCCTAGAAATCCACATCAGGGTCGTTATGATCTGAGCCAGCTATGTAAGCACTACCCAGCTTTAACTCACTTTATTGTACTTACCCCTGGCGGTGAACAAAGTATCGACTTCACCCAAGCCGCTGCGGTGCAAGCCTTAAATGCCGCCTTACTTGCCAGCTATTATCAAATTAAGTTTTGGCAGTTACCCGACGGCTATCTTTGTCCTCCCATTCCGGGGCGGGCGGACTATTTGCACTATGCCGCCGATCTGCTAACAGAGTTACATAACAGTGTTGATCCGGTCCCTCAGGGGAAACAGATTAGGATGCTGGACATTGGCTGTGGCGCAAATTGTATCTATCCCATTTTGGCCACTCGCAGCTTTGGGTGGCAGGTGGTCGGTAGCGAGGTGGATCCGCAAGCACTGGCTATTGCTCAAACCATTGTTAACGCTAATCCCGCTTTAAAAGGGCTGGTCAAACTGCGTCAACAACAGGATGCTAAACAGATTTTAAACGGCATTATTTTAGCTAATGATCATTTCGACCTGATCGTTTGCAATCCGCCTTTTTATGGTTCTGCAGCAGAAGCACAAGCCGTAAATCAGCAAAAATGGCAAAAGCTAGGTAAGACTAACCAAGGGCGGAACTTTGCCGGCAGCAATAGTGAGCTTTGGTGCGACGGTGGTGAGCTGGCCTTTATTAGTAATATGATTGTGGAAAGCCAGACCTATGCCAAGCAAGTGGGCTGGTTTAGTAGCTTAGTCTCCCAGCAGAAGCATCATAAACTATTAGTAGCCCAACTCAATCAGCTTGCAAAAACGTCTGGCTCCATCGACATTCGGCAAATAAAAATGCAGCAAGGCCAGAAAAGCAGCTTATTACTGGCTTGGCGCTACGCTCATTAGTTTTGAGCGGTTTGCTTAGCTAAAGCGTTTAGCGATACCAGCACTTTAAATCAAGGGCTGTCATTTATCTGGTAATTACTTATAATCAGCGGGTTTTTAGCCATTAGCTGGATACCATGCAACATCACGATACCTCGCCAACACAGACAGCCGATGATATTACCCTTTGGCAGCTAGGTACATTTACGTTTAACGCCCAGCAGCTAACTCTGTTAAAAGATAATATAGAACAAAATATAGAACCCAAAGCGGTAGCCTTACTGGCTTATTTAGGTAAAAAACATGGGCAATATGTCAGCGTTAACGAACTGATCGAGCAAGTATGGCACGGACGCTTTGTCTCTGATGCAGCGGTAAGAGGGACTATCCGCAAGCTGCGGGTTGCCCTGGGTGATACCACAGGATCACCGCAATATATTCAGTCTTCTCCCGGTCGTGGTTATCGGCTGCTACTCCAGCCAACCCCTATGGCTCAAATACCCGTTGCGCCAACACCTGCCATTCAACCAACCATGCCTGTCTCCACCATTGAGCAAGTGATCTACTCTCCGGTTACCACAGCAAAATCCCGCATCCACAATCTCATTGCAGGCTTGATGATAACAGTCATTATCATGGCTATGTTTTTTGTAGCAATAACATGGCGTAATAATGGAAATAACGCGCTGGAAGAAACGCCATTCCAGCTTACAGAATTGGAGCAAATTACCGCCTTTCCCAGCGAAAAATATGCACTTGATATTTCGCTCGATCAACGCCGAGTCGCCTTTTCAGCACGTACCGATGCTGCCAGCGGTTATCAGTTGTTCTTGCTGGACAGAAAGCTTAACCAGGTTGTGCAGCTAACCGAGAACGCCAATAATATCACTGAAATTAAATTTATTAACGATGATCGTGATCTGGTCTATGTCGATCTGTCTTTTAAAGACAGCAAACTGACTGTTCTGCGCAATATCGCTTCAGACATCACCCAACATGCCAGCACCATAGTACTTTCCGGCTATCGCTCTATCGCTGCGCTGGAGCGAACCGGCAATACCGACGAAGTCTATGCTGCCTTGGGGTCTAGCCAGACCCCTATGGCTGTATTGCATAAAATCAATCTAAACTCAGGCAATACTTTACCACTCACCTCAGCCGCCAGATCGGCAGAATTTGACTATTTATCCTCTCTGTCGCCGGATCAAACTCAACTGGCTGTCGCACGCAGAACCGGCGATGAAACCACTAAACTGTCTGTACTGTTAGCCGGTACTGCGGCTATAAAGCTGGAAACCTATATCAGTATCAGCCCGCTGTCGTTGCAATGGTTAGCCAATAACACTTTACTGCTCACCAGCGAACAAGGGCTTTACTTATTTGATATAGCGACACATTCTTTGGTAAAAAATAACCAGAATCAGCATTATATCCGGATAGCCAGCCGCGATGGCCAGCGTTTTTATGGCGTTGGTGAGCAAATCCGTCAATCTACCCGCTATTTTAAAGAGCAACAACTGTACTCAGCCGCACCAGTTTCAGCTTCACGTATCTTTGAATTCGATTCATCTGTTGAAGACATGTTCTATATCAACAATACGGAGTTCTTGCTGATCCAGAACACCATAGCCGGTAAAGTTCTAGCAAGTTACCAGCAGGGTGAACAGCCAACAACGCTAAAATTTACCGATAGCCACACGTTTGATACGGTACAAATCCTCGCCCGGCACCACGACGGGATGCATTTTTTAGCCAATCTCAATAACCAACTGGCATTAATAGCACCGCGCAATGCTGAACTGACATTTATCACCAGTCCGGCGGCACACATTTCCGGCGGTAGCTTTACCCTGCAAGGTGATGACATACTCTACGCCGAAAAAATTGCCGACCAGTGGCATATCATGCGGTATAACCCCCAACAGGCAACCAGCCAACGCCTGTTAAGCAACTTTTACGCCCTGACACCTTTGCAGCAGCATTATCTTGGCATAGGCACTAACGGAAAAGTCTTGCTGCTCAATACACAGTTTGAGCAAGTATCAGAAATTGCTACCGACAATATACCAACCCGAATTAACCCAACCGAAAGAACAATGAGCCTGACCTTTACTCCCGACGATTTGGCTGCGACAGGCTTACCTCTGTCCATTAACTTTGCCAATCCGACCCTACCGCAATTCTCACCCGATGCTCAAAAAGCGATTTCACGCAAGGAGACTCTGCATTTTCAGAGCATTTACTTCTTCTCCATCAAACAACCACCACTAACAAAATAATATAAATCAACAACTTAAACAAAGTTACTTAAAAAACACACATCGTTACCTAAAGGCAACTCCATGCTTATCGCCTTTTCGCCACTGAAATATACACTGTCTGTCCAAATTACCTCGAACTAACGATTTATGATAAACACAAGCAAGAATACATTTATCTCGTATATGCAAAGCAATGATTCTCTTTACAATTGGTGTGTCTTACTAATAAATCTCAGCGGTCATTTTGACAACATAATTAACTATGGTGTGTTCATTAATAAAAAAGATGAAGCGGTTCTAGCCAAACCTTCGTCACACAGATTGAATCAAGAATTACTGTTAATACTACCAGAGACTGATCGTTCATTAGACAAAGAAATTATTGTCACAATAAAGATTAATGCCGAATTGGAATTGATATTTCTGCCATTGCCGCCGGTTATTACGGATACCGAACATTTTTTTATGATTCGCTCAACAAAAGAAGGCACAGAACATGAAAACAAAGCCATCGACGCAATCTTACATGATTTCACTTTTTTCTTTTCAAAAAGCTCACAGAAAAAAACAAACAAGAATACTTCAGTTTATCGGTTAAGCCAGCGAGAAAAAATATGTCTATTCTGGGTAGCTCAAGGAAAAAGCTCTTGGGAAACATCAAAAATAATTGGCATTACTGAGAGAGCAGTTAACCTCTACATTACGAATGCTATAAAAAAAACACAGAGCATCAATCGCCAACAAGCAATAACCAAATGCCTGATATTAAGAGAAATAATTTAACATTTTAAACTCAATAAAAAAGCAATATGTAAAATATTACATATTTAAAAAATATCATAACTTAACTAAAAATAAACAAGCTCTCTTATTGAGCCATTACGTTAACTATGAGGAATAATATTGTGATTATAATGAAAAAATCTTTTTTTGGTGCCATGCTTGGCTTAGGGTTAATTGCTGGCTCTCTTTCTGCTACAGCTATTGCAGAGGAATCAAAGCCTGTTACCGCACCATCTTATGAAACTCAAGGTGGTGAGCTTCGTTGTGGTATTAATTCTAGCGGAGCATATTGCGAGATAGTCATTCGCTGGTAATCATTCCAAGCGGTACTCCGATGAGTACCGCATTTTATTGAGGGGATACAAATGAAGAAAATAACAATGTTAATTGCAGCCTTAGGCATATTATGCAGCAGTACTGTGAATGCAAATCAGCATATCAAGCAAGTCTCTGCAAGTATGCCAATCTGGGTCATAGGTAGTTTAGGTTCAGACATCAATCAAACTTGGATTTTTCATCCTGGCCCGCAAATCTCAGCAATAAAATATGGCGCGCTTAACGAAACCGATTTAGAACTTGTCCAAAAGCAGGATTACAGCTTCTCCAGTAAGCACAGCATCACTTTCAGTCAATTTGCTGAAACCGTACCTGATGTTGCCAAACAGGTAACTGATTTGCTGGCGCAAGGCTATCCACAGGTAATCCTGAACGTATATCCAACCAAAGAGCTATTTAAAGAAACAATCAACGATCCGGATCACTGCCCGCCATGTACCCGGCAACGGGTTTTACTTGAATCTATTGCCAGTAAAGATCTGGTATTGGTGCATACCGAACTGAAAATGTAACGCTGAAAAACCTGGAGCTTTACCATGCAGCACAGACCAATACTGACCATCCCAGTAGATATTCCGGTAAGTAGAAAAATACTACGGACTGGCGCTATTTTAGGCTCGCTGCTTGGTTTTGGCATAATTACAGTATGGGCAATTTCTCGATTTGGCATGGCTATCGGCATGTCATCAACGGCAAGCTACCAAACTGAGTTGGTAGTCAGAGCCGCGTTTGAAGACAAGGTATCGGCTTACGGTGAACTACGCTCCTTGCAACTACGCAGCTTAGTGACAGAAGTGGCAGGCACACTGCAAAGTATTGCGGTACAGCCGGGTGAGCGTATCAGCAAAGATAGCCCGATTCTACAACTGAGCAATACTCTGGTACAGCGTGACTACCAATTGGCAGAACTGGAACTGCAAGAGCAGCAAGCTAATTTGGCACAACTCGATGCGGAGTTATCCGATCAGTATCTTAACTTACGTAATGAACGTGAATTGGTTCGTGCTGAATTAAGTACCCAGTTGGCAGAATTCGAAGCACGGCAAAAGCTGGCCGAGATGCAGATAGTGTCACAGCTTGAGCTAAACAAAGAGCAAATGAAGCTGGAGCAGATTCGGTTACGGGTAAAACTGGCCGATGATCGACTACAAACCTTTGAAAAAACTCGTCTGGCCAAAACTAAAGCAGCAAACTTACGCCTGAGCCGAGCAGTTAGTAATCTGGACATGCGTAAAGCCGACGTTGATGCACTTACAGTGCGGGCGGGAATGGATGGTGTACTGCAAAATTTGAATGAAGAGCTGAAACTGGGACAATGGCTCAATCAGAATATCAGTGTCGGTATAGTCACTAACCCACACCAAATGTATGCTGAACTTCGTGTCAGTGCAGCAGACGCAGCACGGCTCGTAAGCGGTCAGCCGCTGATGGTTAATATCAATGGCCAGCAGGTTGCTGCTGTCGTTAGCCGTATAGCTCCTTCAGTTGTACGTAATCAGGTACAAATTGATGCAACCTTTCAGGCTGCATTACCCGACTCCGCAAGGCCTGACATCGAAGTCAGTGCAATGATTACTGTTACCTCTGAGCAGGATGTTCTGGTTATCAATCGCCCTGCACACTTTCATCATAACCAGCCATTAGCTTTGTATGTGGCAGATAATCATAATACCTATTCGTTACGGCAAGTAATGATTGCCAGCTATTCATCCCGCCAGTTAGTGATAAAGGAAGGGCTTAACGAAGGTGATCTGATATTACTGGATGATCCGGCAGGCTGGGCATTTAAAAACAGTATAAAAATCCCCTGAACATTTCAAATAGTTAGGATTAAGAATGGCCGATTATTTACTTAAAACAGAAAATCTCTGCAAGATATTTGGTAAGGGTGCAGCACAAACATACGCCCTGAAAGGTATTTCATTGCATATAAATAGCGGGGAATTTATTGCAATAACAGGCCAGTCTGGCTGCGGTAAGTCAACCCTGTTATCAATCCTTGGTCTATTGGATACGCCAACCTCTGGGGACTATCGCTTATGTGGTCGTAATATCCAACAGCTTTCTAATTATCAGAAATCAAGCCTACGCAACCGCAATCTGGGTTGGATATTTCAAAACTTCAACTTAATTAATGATATGACTGTTTTAGAAAATGTCATGCTGCCGCTACGCTACAGCAAAGGCATCACAACAGCACAGATGAAGCAAGCGGCTATTGAGTGCCTGCAAGAAGTGGGCATGACCGATAAAGCAAATAGCCATCCTGCTGAACTGTCAGGTGGGCAGCAGCAGCGGGTGGCCATTGCCAGAGCGATTATACAGCACCCTGATATCTTGTTAGCTGACGAGCCAACCGGCAGCCTAGACAGTGAAAATGCCGAGCAAATTTTTCAGTTATTATACAAGCTAAATGCCAACGGTATGACCATTTTGCTGGTCACTCACGCCAAAGAATTAGCAAAACGCTGTAACAGAATTATCAAAATGAAAGACGGCCAACTATGCGATACAGCGCCGGTATTCGATGTATTAGACAGCAATAGTAACTAACTAGAATTACCCCTTCAGAGCATAACGATACTATGTTTGATAATATTTGGTTTGACATTATTTTCGGCTACAGGCTGTTACTGAAGAATAAAATCCAGTCACTGGTTATTATACTTGGATTAGCGTTATTTTGCGCCATTCTGGCCCTAGTTAGTGCAATGGCACCGTCAATATTCAAACAGCAGCCGGCATGGATAAACAGTAGTGATAGCAGCTATGTTACCGTTGGCATCGCAGGGCATGACCAACGCATGCAGCCCAGCTCTATCGCCCGACTAGAACAGTTGCAGCAGCAACCGGGTATAGCCAGCATCAGTTATCTGGGGCAAATCAACACGCAAGTCAGAGTTGCGGGCAAAACAGTCACTGCCTCCGTCATCCTCGCGGATTTTGCACTTATTAAACAGTCAATACTGGCTCCAATAGCCATTGATGATATTCATTTTCAGCAACAGGTATATATTTCAAAAGATTTTTCCAAGCAGTTTAACAAGCAACTTCCAGGTGAGCATCTTACACTGGATGAGTCAAACCTCACACTTGAAGTTGTTGGCTATCTTCCCGATAGCTTACAAAGCCTAGGAGTTTGGCAGGCCGATATTTTGCTGTCTGTCCGCCATTTTCCAGGTTTGGTTAAAATAAATTTTGCCAACGGTGATATTGGAGAGCCAGTCCTTAGCCGCTTAAAAAATCAGCTTTCCCGTGAAATGCCATCTTTTATCGGTATCGTAGAATTAGCGCCCGGTTACCGTATTACCGATATTAGCGCCGAAATGCCAGGCAAACGGGAAGGCAGCGGAAATGTCAGCTTATCTACCACTATTGACAACCTTGCTCCTTATTTTTTCCAAGGGATTGAATTTTCACCTGAAGCGAAGAAACATTTACTACGTCAATGGTGGCTGCTACTGATACTAGCGATCAGTTTTGCAGCAATGAATGCTTTAAACCTGTTGACCATGAATTTTAGTAAGCTTCTAGAGCGAACAGCAGAGCTACAACTCAGATTATCTGTCGGAGGCCACTATACGCAGATCATGCGCCAGTTGGCAGCTGAAAACCTTTATCTGATAGCCGCTGCTGCCGCAACTGGCCTGCTACTATCCGGTATGGTATTTTTATTTGCACAAACCATGCTGCCGGGGCTGCATCTTAGCAACAGTATTGTGCTGCTCGCCATGTTGTTCGCTGTAGCCTTGGTCTCGATACTAGTGTTGTGTAGTGCCTGGTTACCGATGTTCCGCATCCTCAGAGGCAGCCTGTTTAACCGTAGTAAAAATAAAGGGCAAACTGCCATCGGACGTTGGTTAAGTAGAATTAATGTGCTGTTCCAGATTCTGGTGGCGGGAATTGTATTATCACTTGCCAGTGGTATTTTCAGCGCCCAGTGGGCATCATTCCGCAATATTAATTTTGATACCAGCATACAACAGTGGTCGGTACTCCCCGACAGAGCTTCTGGCGAAACAAAATATTTATCGCCAAAAACACTATGGCAACAGTTTCAGAATGATCACAGCAATGTTGCACTGTCGCAGGGTAATGTGATCAAGCCGGAAACCTTGACCTCAGAAATCTCAACCCATAGTTTGGAAGATCCGAAAGCTGGTTTGGTCAATCTGCTCTCGGTGTCTTCTAATTATTTTCAACTGTTGGGCGTATCATTTCTAAGTGGCGCATCAGTGGCTGAACAGCAAGTTGTCATCAATACTGCCGCCGCACAGTTGCTAGGTTTCTCCAGCTCTGATGCTGCTGTCAGCCAGCGCCTGTTTATCAAAAATGCCTATTTATTGGGTTTAAACGAACAGGCTCCAATTTTCATTGCCGGAGTTATAGAGAATTTGCCACACTTTGGCAGCTTAAATCAGCATACGCCCATGCTTTATGCCGATATATCCATGCTTAAACAACTGCAAGAGATGAAAGTGCTCACCTTACCAGAAGCACAAAACCAGATGAATAACAGGCTCGATGCAACAATCACAGCACATGATCCCTACTGGTCAATTAACTCAGACGGCAGTATCGAACAACAATTACAGTACGAAAACCGTCATATCAGGCAACTTACGCTGGTGGCACTAACTTTGGCAACTCTGCTATCTGCACTGGCAGGATTTAGCCTGTATTACCAGATTAATGCCGATGTGTTGCAACAACAAACCCGTTTTGGCGTGATGATCGCTGTAGGGGCATCAGCCTTCCACATTCTGACGGCACTAGCGTACTCATTAGCGCTAACCTTCGTTGCCGCGCTCAGTTTGTTGGGTATAACATTATTGATCTTTAAAGAATCCTTTAGTCTGTTATTTACCGGATATACCGTAAGCCTACTGCAATTACTGGCAGTCATCGGCCTGTTGAGCATCATTATCGTACTAAGCTGTCTCAAGCCTTTTATTAAGACACTGCACAACAGTGCAGCATCTTTAATAAGAGGAGGCTAATTTCCTACAAGCTTACTTTATTGCAGCAGCGAAATATCCGCTACTTGTAAGAACAAATCACGTAACTGCTTCAGCAAAGCAAGACGGTTAGCCCGCACGGCTAAGTCATCAGCATTTACCATCACCTGATCAAAGAAGCTGTCGATCACCTCACGTAACGCTGCAAGATGCGCTAACGCTTCGCTATAGTCTGCTACGTTAGCCTGATATGCCTGCTCTGCCGTAATGGCTGTGTAAAGCGCTTTTTCAGCGGCATCTTGCAGCAAGGCAGCGTTTACCGTACTCGCAATCTCACCTTCAACCTTTGCCAGAATATTCGCTACCCGCTTATTGGCTGCAGCCAATGCCGTAGCAGCTTCTAGCTTACCGAACGCCGCTACAGCTTTTACTCTGCGATCAAAATCAGCTGGGTTAGTTGGACGACGTGCCAACACAGCTTGAATAACATCCACGCTGTAACCTTCGTCCTGATACCAGGCACGGAAGCGGCCTAGCATAAAATCTAGTACCTCTTCGGCCACCTTAGCATTGCTAAGCTTGTCGGCAAAGGTTTGCTGACTGAAACCAATCAGCTCAACTAAATCTAATGGCAGTTGCTTTTCAACCATAATACGCAGGGCACCGATAGCAGCACGGCGCAGTGCGAACGGATCTTTATCCCCTTTGGGAATTTGACCAATACCGAAGATCCCTACTAAAGAGTCCAGCTTATCGGCAATCGCCACGGCAGCACCTTCTAAGCGGCTGGGTAACTGATCACCCGCAAAACGTGGCATATATTGCTCGTTTAGGGCTAACGCCACGGCTTCAGCTTCGCCGTCTAAGCGGGCATAGTGCATGCCCATAATACCTTGCACTTCCGGGAATTCGCCGACCATATTGGTCATTAAATCAGTTTTTGACAACAAACCCGCGCGAGCAGCGGCTTGTTCATCGGCGCCAATTTTACTGGAGATAAAACCTGCTACCTGACTAATCCGCTCTGACTTCTCCGCCAGCGTACCTAGCTGCTGCTGAAATAACACCGTTTTCAGGCTGTCTAAACGTTCTATCAGCTTAACTTTACGGTCCGTGTTAAAGAAAAACTGGGCATCAGCTAAACGTGGCCGCACCACTTTCTCGTTACCTGAGATTATTTGCTGCGGATCTTTGCTGCTGATATTCGCCACAAAGATAAACTTGTTTAGCAAGTTGCCATTGATATCTAATAGCGGAAAGTACTTTTGATTGTCTTTCATGGTGGAAATTAATGGTTCAGCAGGCACCTGCAAAAAGCTTTCTGCAAAACTTCCCACTAACACCACCGGCCACTCCACCAAAGAGGTAACTTCTTCTAACAGCGCATCGTCTGGCTTAACCTGTGCACCAAGACCTGCTGCTGTGGCGGCCACTTGCTCAGCAATATAGGCCTTACGTTTGGCAAAATCTGCCACGACATAAGCTTGCTCTAGTGTAGGTAAATAGGCATCAGCATTGTTAATGCTAACCAGCGCTGGCGCATGAAAGCGGTGACCATAGGTTTGATTACCGCTGGTACGGCCTAAAATAGTGGCAGGCACCACGCTTTCACCATAGAGCATAATAATAGTATGCACCGGCCGGATAAATTCCGCATCGGAGTTACCCCAGCGCATTGGCTTGGCAATGGGAAGCTTGCTTAGTGCTTGGCTAACAACTTCAGGCAACAAATCAACGGTTGCTTGACCTTGTTGCTGCTGACGACACAGTAACCAGGCACCTTTATCGGTTTCTAAGCGCTCAGCTTGGTCAACGGTGATCCCACAACCCGCGGCCCAACCTTGTGCTGCTTTGGTTGGCTGACCTGCAGCATCAAAAGCGGCACTGATAGCAGGACCACGCTTCTCAACGACTTTGTCGGCTTGCGTAGCGGCAAGCTGATTGATACGTACAGCTAAGCGACGTGGCGCCGCATACCAGCTTACCGTGGCATGGCTTAACTCGTGCTTTGCTAGCTCTAACGCTAAATTATCAGCCAGAGCTGTTGCCAGGGTTTTTAATGCTTTTGGTGGTAACTCTTCGGTACCGATTTCTACCAGAAAATCCTGTGCATTCATTAGTTAGCCTCCGACTGCGCTGGCTTAATTTTACAAAGCGGAAAACCCAGTTTTTCCCGTGCATCATAGTAGGCCTGGGCACAAGCTTTGGCTAAGGTACGTACCCGCAGAATATAACGCTGGCGCTCGGTTACAGAAATAGCATGGCGCGCATCTAACAAGTTAAAAGCATGTGAGGCTTTCATCACTTTTTCGTACGCGGGTAATGCTAAACCTTGTTCAATTAGATACTGGCTTTCTTTTTCGCACTGATCAAAGTAGCTAAAGAGCGCAGTAACATCGGCGTGTTCAAAGTTATAGGTAGATTGCTCTACTTCGTTTTGATGGAACACATCGCCGTAAGTTACCCGGCCTAAGGGGCCGTCAGTCCAAACCAGATCATAGATAGAGTCAACGCCCTGAATATACATCGCCAGACGCTCTAAACCATAGGTGATTTCACCGGTAACAGGGCGGCACTCTAAGCCACCTACTTGCTGGAAATAAGTGAACTGCGTGACTTCCATACCATTTAACCAGACTTCCCAACCCAAACCCCAAGCACCTAGCGTTGGCGATTCCCAGTTATCTTCTACAAAGCGAATATCGTGCACCAACGTATCCAAACCTAACTCTTCTAATGAGCCTAAATACAGCTGCTGAATATTGTCTGGCGATGGCTTTAAGATAACCTGGAATTGATAGTAATGCTGTAAGCGGTTTGGGTTTTCACCATAACGGCCATCGGTAGGCCGGCGGCATGGCTGCACATAAGCTACATTAGTCGGCTCTGGCCCTAATGAGCGCAGAAAGGTCATCGGGTGAAAAGTACCGGCACCTACTTCTAAATCCAGTGGCTGCACTATTACGCAACCCTGACGCGCCCAGTAATCCTGCAGGGCTAAAATAAGTCCCTGAAAGGTTTTGATATCGTATTTATGCATGCGTTGCTAACTCACTAAAATAACTGAGGGGCTTAAAAGCCCCTACTCTGTTTTACTTGGTTATACGTCTAGGTTGGCGACGTACAAGGCATTCTCTTCAATAAAGGCTCGCCGCGGTTCAACATGGTCGCCCATTAATGTAGCGAACAATAGGTCGGCACCAATCGCATCTTCAATGGTCACCTGCAGCATCCGGCGGTTTTGTGGGTCCATCGTGGTTTCCCACAGTTGGTCTGGGTTCATTTCACCTAGACCTTTATAGCGCTGGATATACAAACCCCGTTTTGATTCAGCCATTAGCCATTCCAGTGCTTCACGGAAATTGGCAACCGGTTTCACTTTCTCGCCACGACGGATATAGCCACCTTCTTCAATCAGATCACGAATTGCATCACCTAGCGACGACAAGCTTAGGTAATCACGTGAGGTGATAAAGTCGTGATGGAGCAAGTATTCATTATCGATACCATGCTGACGAATAATCACTTTCGGCTGGAATAATTGCCGCTCGCGATCTTCAATCACATCGTATTTATAGATAGAACCATCACCTTCTTTTTCATCTAACCGCTTGGCCAGCGTTTTAACCCATTCTGCTACCGCGGCTTGATCTTTCATCGTATCGGTGGTTAAACCAGCAATATAAATAAGCTCAGTTAGCAAGTTTTGTGGGATCTTACGGCTTAAACGTTGAATAACAGTAGTCACTTTATGATATTGACGCACCAGCTTCTCTAACTGTTCACCACCAATACCTGGCGCACCTTCGTTAACATGCAAGTAAGCGTCATCTAAGGCTAGCGTGGTCAAGTATTCAACCAATGAGGCTTCATCTTTAATATACTGCTCTTGCTTACCTTTCTTCACTTTGAATAGCGGTGGTTGAGCAATATAGATATAACCACGTTCAATCAACTCAGGCATTTGCCGATAGAAAAAGGTCAACAGTAAAGTACGAATGTGCGAACCGTCGACGTCGGCATCGGTCATCAGTACGATGCTGTGATAGCGGGTTTTATCCGGATTATACTCTTCCCGGCCAATGCCACAGCCTAGTGCAGTGATTAAGGTGCCAACTTCTTGCGAGGATAACATCTTGTCGAAGCGTGCTTTTTCAACGTTCAGAATTTTACCTTTTAATGGCAAAATTGCTTGGTTTTTGCGGTTACGACCCTGCTTAGCAGAACCACCCGCAGAGTCACCCTCTACGATATAGAGTTCAGATAACGCCGGATCTTTCTCTTGGCAGTCGGCCAGTTTACCTGGTAAACCAGCAATATCCAGCGCACCTTTGCGTCGAGTCATCTCACGGGCTTTACGGGCCGCTTCACGGGCACGCGCAGCATCAACAATTTTGCCAACAATGATTTTTGCATCGCCCGGACTTTCTAGCAGGTACTCGTTTAAGCGCTCATGCATAACGCTTTCTACCGCCGATTTAACCTCACTTGATACCAGCTTGTCTTTGGTTTGTGAGCTAAATTTTGGATCAGGCACTTTTACGCTAACAACTGCAGTTAAGCCTTCACGGGCATCATCACCGGTGGCCGACACTTTCATTTTTTTGGCGTAACCTTCTTGCTCAATATAGGTATTAAGCACCCGGGTTAAAGCCGAGCGGAAACCGGCTAAGTGAGCCCCACCATCGCGCTGCGGAATGTTATTGGTAAAACAGAACACGTTCTCTTGATAAGAATCGTTCCATTGCATCGCCACTTCAACAGAAATGCCGTCATCGCGCTGATCACTAAAGTAAAATGCTTTAGGGTGAATGCTGGTTTTACTGCGATTTAGGTATTGAACAAAGGCTTCAATACCGCCTTCATATTTAAAGTGATCTGATTTATCAGTGCGCTCATCGGTCAGAATAATGCTCACGCCAGAATTCAAAAACGATAGTTCACGTAACCGCTTTGCTAAAATGTCGTAATGGTAATCGATATCTGAAAAGACCGTTGGGCTAGGCCAAAAACGGATAGCCGTGCCAGTACCTTCAGTTTCACCGATTACGGCTAATGGCGCTTGGGGTACACCTAAATGATAAATTTGGCTATGTACTTTGCCTTTACGGCGAATGGTGAGCTCAAGCTTATCCGACAGCGCGTTTACCACCGATACACCTACCCCGTGTAAACCGCCCGACACTTTATAAGAGTTATCATCGAATTTACCGCCAGCATGCAGTACTGTCATAATAACTTCGGCGGCAGAGACACCTTCTTCGTGCATATCGGTAGGAACACCACGACCATTATCACGAACAGAAACGGAACCATCGCTATGGATAGTTACCCAGATATCAGTACAGTAACCGGCTAAGGTTTCGTCGATAGAGTTATCGACTACCTCGAATACCATATGGTGCAAGCCAGTACCGTCATCGGTATCACCGATATACATACCGGGTCTTTTGCGCACCGCGTCCAGACCTTTTAATACTTTAATACTTGAGGAATCGTAATTATGCTCTTCGGCCATCTTTATCTGTCCGTGCTTGTTATCTGACCGTGTTCCACGTGAAACATTTGCCGGCTAGCTGCCGGTATATAGGGTGAAACCTGATCAGCATTAATTGCAGTTATAAAAACCTGTGAATTAATATTGGTTAAATAATCAAAAACCGTTTGGGTTGAACCCGCGTCTAGTTCAGACGCTAAATCATCAATCAGTAATAGCGGCTGTTTCTTACCACTGTTACCTATCACATTATTCTGTGCGACCTTGAGCGCAAATAATAACACTTTTAGCTGCCCACGGGATAATACTTCTTCAACTGTTAGATTAGCCTTCCTCAGTTTCAGGTCAGCTTTTTGCGGTCCATATAGCGTAAAACCTTGCCGTAAATCTTGCTGAAAATTTTGCTCCAGCAATTGCAGCAACTCTGCAGGCTGCTGAATTTTTTCTGGCCAACCCGCTTGCAGTTGAATACTGATATCCGCCAACAACACATTACCCGCGGTAAGCTGCAAGTAAGTTTGTGTTAACTGGTCGATATACTCTTGCCGTAACTGTTGCAACTGCCAAGCAAGGGCCACAAATTGTTGATCCCAATATTCAAACTGCTGATCATACTTACGACTTTGCTTTAATAGTGCATTGCGTTGTTTCAGTACGCGGCTAAATTGCTGCCACACTGGGAAAAATCCTTGTTCCACGTGGAACACACCCATATCGAAAAACTGTCGGCGCTCTTTTGGCCCGCCGAAAAATAACCGAAAGCTATCCGGAGTAAGCAGTTGCACAGGTAGCAAGGTGGCAAAGTCTGCTAGTTTACAATTGCTGGCTCCGTTTAAACGCAATAACAGCTCAGCTTGCCTATCGCGCTGTAAGCCCAAACTGTAAGTTTGTTCGGCATGGTCAACTTTTGCATGTAACACAAAAGTTTCTTGTTCATGCTGAATTAACCGCTGATGCTTACTGGTGCGAAAAGAGCGACCATGCGCCAAATAATAAATTGCTTCCAGCAAACTGGTTTTACCGCTGCCATTCTCGCCAAAAATTAAATTGAATGCCGTATTCGCTTGAAATTGCAGCTCCGAAAAATTCCGGAACTGCTTTAACTGCAGTGAGACTAAAGACATGCTAACAACGGCAAGGCAACAGGTTATAAACGCATTGGCATAACAACATAGGCCGCACCATCATTACCTACACCTTCCAGCAAGGCACTAGAGTTGCCGTCATTTAAATGCAGAATAACTAAGTCGGTATTCAAGGAGTTTAATACATCTAATAAATAGCCAACGTTAAAGCCTATCTCCAGATTATCTCCCTGATACTCGACTTCGATAACTTCTTCGGCTTGCTCGTGTTCAGGGTTATTCGCCACTATCTGTAGTTCGGACGGGCTTAAGGTAAAGCGTACGCCACGATATTTTTCGTTTGATAAAATAGAAGCGCGAGTACAGGCGTCTTTTAATACCGAACGATGTGCAGTCACTAGCTTGGTGCTATTACGGGGTAATACACGGCGGTAGTCCGGGAAACGACCATCAATCAGCTTACTGCTAAAGCTAAAGCTGCTATCACTTAAACGAATATGATTTTGCCCTAAACTTAAACTAACCAGTTGCTCGTCATTCGCCAGCAAACGCATAATTTCTAATACCCCTTTGCGTGGGATAATAATTTGCTTTTGCTGCCCAGCCACTGCCGGTAACGGCAGCGTGCTCATAGCCAAGCGATGGCCGTCGGTGGCAACTGCGGTTAAGGTGCCATTATCCACTTCAAACAATAAACCGTTCAGGTAATAGCGCACATCCTGATTTGCCATTGAGAAAGCGGTATCATCCAGTAACTTACGCAATTGCTGGCGGCTTAGGCTTAACTCTACCTCGCCTTGCCAACTTTCTAAATTCGGGTATTCCGCGGCATTTAGCGTGGATAAAGTAAACTTGGTTTTACCACAAGCAAGAATGCAGCTCTCGCCTTGCATGTGCACGGCAATATCGCTGTTCTCTGGTAAACTACGGCAGATATCCAACAGCTTTTTTGCCGGCACAGTAATGCGACCAGGGATCTGTACTTGTAACTGTACCGTGCTTGCTACTAATTCTACTTCCAGATCGGTCCCGGTAAGCGACAAACTGTCTGCGGTCACATCCAACAAGACATTCGATAAAATTGGCAGATTATGCCGCCTTTCAATAGCACCCGAAACCATTTGTAGTGGTTTTAGTAAGGCGTCACGGTTAATCACAAATTGCATAACAAAACCCTGTTAAGACGACAAAGTACGAATAAGATTCTGGAAATCTTCTTTAATTTCATGCGTTTCTTCTTTTAGCGATTCAATCTTACGACAGGCATGTAACACCGTTGTATGATCGCGCCCGCCAAAAGCATCACCAATTTCCGGCAAACTGTGGTTAGTCAGCTCTTTTGCCAACGCCATAGCCATTTGCCGTGGCCGTGCCACTGAACGCGAACGGCGTTTTGACAGTAAATCAGCCACCCGAATTTTATAGTACTCGGCGACAGTTTTTTGAATATTCTCAATCGTTACCAGCTTGTCTTGCAGTGCCAATAAATCGCGCAGCGCTTCCCGCACAAAATCAATAGTGATCGGTCGGCCAGTAAAGTTGGCGTTAGCAATAACCCGGTTTAACGCACCTTCTAATTCCCGCACATTAGAACGCAGCCGCTTCGCTACAAAAAATGCCACCTCTTCCGGTAAGCGGATCTGATTTTCCTGCGCCTTGCGCATTAAGATCGCCACGCGGGTTTCCAGCTCAGGCGGTTCGATCGCAATAGTTAAACCCCAGCCAAACCGCGATTTTAACCGATCTTCAACACCATCAATTTCTTTTGGATAACGATCGCTGGTTAAGATGATCTGCTGATTGCCTTCCAACAGTGCATTAAAGGTATGGAAAAATTCTTCCTGCGAGCGCTCTTTATTAGCAAAGAATTGAATATCATCAATAAGCAGGGCATCAACCGAACGATAATAACGCTTAAATTCTTCTATCGCATTGTTTTGCAAGGCTTTTACCATGTCTTGCACAAACCGTTCAGAGTGCATATAGATAACTTTCGCATCTGGCTTTTTCGCTAAGATACCATTCCCTACCGCATGCAATAAGTGGGTTTTACCTAAACCGGTACCGCCATAAATGAACAGAGGGTTATAAGCTGTGCCAGGGTTATCCGCAACCTGCGAAGCGGCCGCGCGCGCCAATTGGTTCGATTTACCCTCAACAAAGTTGGTAAAGGTGTAGTTAGCCCGCACATTGGATCGCACTATGCTTTTAGGTGCTGGCTCCGGTACCTCAGGCACAGCAGCAGGTACCTGAGCGGGCCGCACGTTGACCTGAGCGGTCGGTGAGCTTTTTGCTGCTTGCTGGCTACTCCCTACGTCGAAACGCAACCGTGGGGCGTTATCGCCACAGTAATCACGGATCAACTCAAGGATCCGGTTTAAATACTTTTCCCGCACCCAATCCAGCACAAAGCGGTTTGGCGCGAAAAGCGTCAAGGCGTCTGCTGAGCTCTCGGCCTGTAGTGGCCGGATCCACATGCTAAAGTGTTGTGCCGGAAGTTCTGCTTGCAAAGCTTGCAGACAATTTTGCCAAACGGAATGGTACACCGATTCTCCTGAAGCCTGAGTTATGATTGAAATTTAAGGCTGGTGTAAAATGCCAGAGGGTCATTATCGTACTATCTTATCCACAACTTCAAGATTGACTTTTTAAAAAAGTATAAATTTACAATGAAATTGATTTAAGCTTTTGTATTTAATAAATTTATTAACGTTATTCTATTTAAGAATACTGAACTAAAAACACCTGATAATCTGGCTTAAAAAGCAAGTAACCCACAATTTATCCGCAGAAGATCGGCAAAGCTGTGGAAAACTCAAAGAATAATACATTTAACCTGTCGTTGGATCGTAATTAAAGCAAGGATCGCATTGACTTTAGAGGCCGAACTACTTAAAATTCGCGCTCATTTTTGTCAGCTGCGTTTTGGTGTATTTGCTAAAACACAGGTAACCTTAGTAAATATTTCGACCGGACGGATGAAATTATGAGTAAAAGAACGTTTCAACCCAGCGTATTAAAGCGCAAGCGTAACCACGGTTTCCGTGCCCGTATGGCCACTAAAAACGGTCGTCAGGTATTAGCACGTCGTCGTGCTAAAGGCCGCAAACGTTTAACAGCCTAAGCTGGTTGTTAAACGCTGCGTGGTCAGCTTCAGATTCGGCCGGGAGTTACGGCTGTTAACTCCCAGTCAGTTTGATAACGTATTTCAAAACCCGTTTCGGGCTGCATCTCCCCTGTTTACCATCCTGGCAAAACCCAATCAGTTAACTCATCCACGAATTGGCCTTACTATCGCCAAAAAACGTGTTAAATTAGCCGTGCAACGCAACCGTATTAAACGTTGTGTGCGTGACAGCTTTCGTTTGCATCAGCATCAGCTTCCCGCTATGGATCTGGTACTCATGGTAAAAGGGGATATAAGCAACACCCCTAATGATGAATTACTGAAACAACTGGAACGGCTATGGCAAAAGATCGCTCGCCAGTACATCGCTTTATCGTCTGGCTAATGCTCGGCTTAGTTCGAGGTTATCAGCTGCTAATAAGCCCGTTACTGGGGCCGCGTTGCCGTTTCCACCCCACTTGCTCAAACTATGCTATTGAGGCCATTGGCCGTTTTGGCGCAGCAAAAGGGGCTTGGTTAGCTGGCAAACGCATATTAAAATGTCATCCGTTTCACCCAGGTGGTGAAGATCCCGTTCCTGAAAAGCATAATGAGAAAAGCTAACCCATGGATTCACAACGCAGTTTTCTAATAATTGCCCTGGCAATCGTCAGTTTCTTCCTCTGGCAGGAATGGCAAAAAGATTATGGCCCGCAACCTGCGGTAGCCCCGACACAAATTTCCGCTACTAGCACCGGTACTACCGATGGCGGCATGGCCTCATTACAGTTAGAGAGCCCAGAAACTGCCGCAGTGCAAGCAGCTACCGCGAGTAGTCAGCTAGTAAAAGTAATAACTGACACGCTAGAGCTACAAATTGACACCCGCGGTGGCAATATTGTGAGTTTAAAATTACCACAATATGCTCTGACCAAAGACAGTACTGAACCCTATGTACTAATGCGGCAATTAGCCGGCTTTGAGTATGTCGCACAATCTGGGTTAATTGCCCGCGATGGCCCGGATCGCACAGAGAGCCCTGTATACCAGGCCGCTAATACCGAATATCGTTTAAGTGGTGACGGTACCCTAACGGTTCCGCTACGCCTTGAACATAATGGTATGCTAATAGAAAAACGGTTTATTTTCACTGCGGGCAAATATGATGTCCGGGTAGAACATCATATTGTAAATAACAGCACCGAAGTTAAAACCGTGCAACCCTTCCAGCACTTACGCCAAAACATTGATAATGGCGAAAGCAGCAGTATGTTTATGCCCATATACCGTGGTGCGGCCTTTGGTAGCAGCGAAGAGCGCTATAAAAAGTACGACTTTAGCGATATGCAAAAGAATAATCTGAATGTCAGCACTCAAGCCGGTTGGGTAGCGATGTTAGAGCACTACTTTGTGTCTGCCTGGATCCCTGATCAGCAAGCAAATAACCAGTTATATAGCCGTATTACCGGTGGAAATAAAGGTGTTATCGGTGCACTGGGGCCTGTAGTTGATATCGACCCGGGCCAAAGCGTAACCTTAGGCTCAACGTTTTATGCCGGTCCAAAAATACAAGATAAGTTAGCCGAGCTGGCTAATGGCTTAGATCTCACCGTAGATTACGGCTTCCTGTGGTTTATCTCGCAATTTTTGTTCTGGTTACTAACTAAAATCCAGCTGGTCGTCTCTAACTGGGGCTTGGCCATTATCTGTATTACGTTAATTGTGAAAGGCGCGATGTTCCCGCTGACCAAGATCCAATATGAATCTATGGCCAAAATGCGCAATCTAAAACCAAAAATTGAAGAGCTGCAAGCGCGTTACAAAGACGATCGCCAGAAAATGGGCCCAGCGATGATGGAGCTGTATCGCAAGGAAAAAGTTAACCCTATGGGTGGCTGTTTACCGATGCTGATCCAAATGCCGATTTTCCTGGCACTTTATTGGGTGTTTGTGGAAAGCGTTGAATTACGCCATGCGCCCTTTATGCTTTGGATCACCGACTTATCTGCGCAAGACCCCTACTATGTACTACCGGTATTGTTTGGTATCAGTATGTTCTTAATGCAAAAACTGACACCTATGCAAGTCACAGATCCACTACAGCAAAAACTGATGATGTGGATGCCGGTAGCGTTTTCAGTGTTCTTCCTGTGGTTCCCGAGTGGTCTGGTATTGTACTGGTTTGTCAGTAACCTGATCTCCTTGGCACAGATGCTCTATATCTACCGTGGTATGGAGAAAAAAGGCCTGCACACCCGCAAAGCCTGATAACCTTTTTAAATTAGTTAAATAGCACACACTAAGCCTGTTTGCCTCGCGCAGCAGGCTTTTTGCTTCACAGCTTTTACCAAACTGAGGTTGATATGTTTAGTACCGATACCATCGTCGCTCTAGCTACTGCCCCCGGTCGCGCCGGTGTCGGCATTATTCGTATCTCTGGCCCGGCAACCAAAACCGTGGCCAAAGTGATACTGCATAAGCTGCCTAAACCACGCTACGCTGAATACTTACCGTTTTTTGATGGTCAGGCCAAGGTATTGGATCAAGGCATCGCCCTGCTCTTCCCCGGCCCTAATTCCTTTACTGGCGAAGATGTACTGGAGCTACAAGGCCACGGCGGCCCGGTATTACTCGATATGCTGTTAAAGCAGGTATTAGCCCAGCCGAATGTGCGTATTGCCCGCCCCGGTGAATTCTCAGAGCGCGCCTTTTTAAACGATAAGCTCGACTTAGCGCAAGCGGAAGCTATCGCCGATTTAATTGACGCCAGCAGCGAACAAGCCGCCCGCAGTGCGATGCAATCACTGCAAGGTGAATTTTCTAACCGTATTCATCAATTGGTAGAAAAAGTCATTCACCTGCGCATGTATGTTGAAGCAGCGATAGATTTCCCCGATGAAGAAATCGACTTTTTATCTGACGGCAAAGTCGCCGCTGATTTAGCTGAAATTATCGATTATCTGGCTACTGTTAAAAAACAAGCGACTCAAGGCAGCATTCTGCGCGAAGGGATGAAGGTCGTTATTGCTGGCCGACCTAATGCCGGTAAATCCAGTTTGCTCAATGCTTTAGCTGGCCGTGAAGCGGCTATTGTTACCGATATTGCCGGCACCACCCGCGATGTACTGCGCGAGCATATTCATATCGATGGTATGCCACTGCATATTATCGACACCGCCGGTTTGCGGGAAGCCACCGATCAGGTCGAGCAAATAGGCATTGAACGCGCCTGGCAAGAGATAGCACAAGCCGATCGGGTGCTGTTTATGGTTGACGGTACTACTACAGACGCCACTGACCCGCATGCTATCTGGCCGGACTTTATCGACCGCTTACCGGCCAATTTAGGCGTAACGGTAATTCGCAATAAAGCTGATTTAACCGGTGAGCCGATGACCCCGGATCTTAGTGCAACTACCCCGGTATACCGCTTATCGGCCAAAACCGGTGCCGGTATCGATGCCCTGCGCGAGCATTTAAAACAATGTATCGGTTTTGACGCCAGTACCGAAGGCAGCTTCCTCGCCCGTCGCCGCCACCTTGATGCACTGGATCGCGCCGCCGAACATCTCAGTATTGGTCAGGAGCAACTGCACAGCTATATCGCCGGCGAAATACTCGCTGAAGAACTGCGGTTAACCCAGCAGCATTTAAATGAAATTACCGGCGAGTTTAGCTCTGATGATTTGCTGGGTAGGATTTTCTCGAGCTTTTGTATTGGGAAGTAGCACGCTTCTAAAGCGTGCTTTTCAATATACCGCAGAGCCGGAAAACCTAAGCGTACCGGCTCTAAACTATAAGATTACTGCAACTTAAACTCACCAACCAAACGCTGCTGATTATCTGCCAGCGTAACCAACTCATTGGTTACTTCTGTCACACGCAGCGCATCTGCCGCGGTGGTATCTGCGATAGCGGTGACACTATTAACCTGCTGTTGCACCCTACGGGTTAATTGCTGTTGTGTTGCGGCAGTGGCTTCCATTGCTGTCGTTAACTGATTAATGCGGCTAATAGCCGCAGCGATAGTTTGCAAAGACTGACCAACCTGATCAACGGCCGTAACACAATCAGCTGAGCCGCTTTGGGCTTGTTGCATCATACTGACTGCGCCTTTGGCTTCTTGCTGCAATTGCGTAATGGTTTGCTGTACCTCAACAGTCGCCTGGTGCGTGCGATTGGCTAAGGCTCTTACTTCATCGGCTACTACCGCAAAACCGCGACCACTCTCACCCGCTCTGGCCGCTTCGATAGCAGCGTTAAGTGCCAATAGATTAGTTTGTCCGGCAATGCCAGAGATCAGCTCTAACACTCTACCAACATCATTGCTGTAATTATCCAGGCTATTGATTACGCTGGTTGCTTGCTGTAACTGGGTAGCTAATTGTCGAATTAGCGTAATACTACTTTGGGTTAGGGTACGGCTACCGTTAGCTTCGGTCTCTGCTTCAGCCGCAGCGCTGGCGGTATCAGCAACGCCCTGCTCACTTTGCTGCACACTGTGTTCCAATTCTGTAATGGCAGCAATCATCGCTGCTGTCTGCTGATTTTGCTGCTGTACTGCGATTTGTGTGGTCTCTGCGACTCCAGCAATTACCTCGGCTGACTGCTGCAAAGTGGCGGAGTTTTCCGCAACACGGCCTAAACTCGCGGCAAACTGCTTAAGCATACTGTTAAAGGCTGCTGCCAATTGTCCAGTTTCATCACCACTGGCAACCTTAGCGGTAATCGTTAAATCAGCTTGTTGCTCGGCCTGGAGCATCGCAGAGCGCAATTGACGCAGTGGTGCTAGTACCAGTGTGTAGATCACCAACGAGATAAGCGCAATGCCAATAACAAAGCAGAGCAATTGAATCACACCGAGTTGGAGTAAATTATTGCGTATTTGCTGATCTTGCGCAGCCAGTGAATAACTGAGTCGAATGGCACCCAACACATCATTCTCCTGCCCCTGATGGCACATAATGCAGTTAGTACCGCGGTAATTTGCATGGTTCCGTACTGGCCGGATCACGGTTAAGATCCTGCCCTGCTCGGTTTGCTGGATCAGTTGGATCTGTTCACCTTGCAACGCCCGTTGATCCAGCGCATCTTGTGGTTGATCCTGCTCAGCACCCGCACCAAAAAACTTACGCACCTGTTCGCCGCGCAGTACTCGTGCTTCCAGCATATTAGGCTGCTCCAGTACTTTTTGCCGGTGTACTTCACGGTACTGCGCCAAGGTACCGGTTAGCATCATAATATTCAGCGTATCCAAATAAGAATCTGCCGTATCCAATACATGTTGCTCTACTGTTTGTTCAACTAACTGTCGCTCGCTTTGTGCAGTAAACAGCATTGACACAACCATTACCGTCAGTAATACCAGCAACAATACTGCGTTGACTTTAAATCTGAGCGATAACCCGGCCCATGCTTTTTTCATACCCTACTCCACTCGCTCTTAAACCCCAACGACTTGAAAATGCAGCCTAGCGGCGAGTAAACACCGTTAGTGTTTAACAAAACGCAGCAGCATCAAGTTATTCGGGTATAACTTAATTGGGCGAGAGCATGCCATAAACGGCACCACGACTTTATGATTGATATTAAGAAAAATGCAGAATTAGCTCATTAGCTAGCATCAACCCAGCTGTTTTGCTGTTTGATCAGTTTGGCTTAAACAATAGAGTACCAGCACACCGCAACCAAGCAACATCGCCGCTAAGTACAGGCCTGTGGTATAAGATCCGGTTCTTTCAGCAATAACCCCCGTAATAGCCGGGGCTATCACCTGTGCCAAACCATAAGCCAGTGTCATTTTTCCCATTAATTTTGCTGGTTTACTGGGATATAAACGCCCTGCCATCGTCAGCACTAAACTCACTACGCCAATAAAGGTTGCACCAAACAAGGCCGCGCTTAGCAATACTATACTAAGCGCACTAAACCAAAGTGGTAACAGTATTGCTGCAACTTGTAGTAACAATGCCAACATAATGGCGTGTAAATAGCCAGTTTTGCGGGCAATAACATCCCACAGCAATACCGCTGGCACCCCAGCCAACCCCAATACAATAAAGCTAAGATTGCCACTGCCGCTTAAACCGGGCATCCGCTCAACAATGGTGACAATAAAGGTGGCACTAATAACATAGCCATAACCTGCACAGAAATAACTCAGTAGCATCAAGCGCGTAAAACGGCTACTGGGGGGCCTATCAATAAAGCGTTGTTGCGTTTGCAATAAAGGAAGCACCGGCCGTGGCAACCAGCGCCAGGCAGGAATAGCCAGCAGTACGCCAATACCTGCCAGATACAGCCATTGACTCTGCCAATCTAATTGTAACTGGAGCATGCCTTCTACTAAGAGCGCCGACATCGCAATACCTAAGCCTAAACCAGCAAAATGCACACCCAATTCGGCACGTTTTTGGTGACTGAGTAGCCAGTGCATAATCAGGCCAGAAGCAATCAACATAGAGCCAGCACTGCTTAATCCGGCGATAAACCGCCAAAATGACCACAGATACAGGTTTTCGGTTAATGCCATACCTAAGGTGCTAATCACCGCTAAAATTAACCCAAGCCGGTACAACCGATCTTTTATATGCAAATTACTTAGGCTGGCAGCCAATAAAGCACCCGCCATATAGCCCAAATAATTCACGGCTGCTAAATAGCCACCACTGGCATCATTCAATAAGTTCTGTTGCTGCATCAGAGGCAATAACGGCGTATAGGCAAAACGCGCCACGCCAAGACAGAGTAGCTGGCTAAAGAAACCGGCGAGTAAAACTTTAAATCTTACGGAGGGCGCCATAATTAAGCTGGGTTCTAAACATAAAGAACCCAGCTTAAGGCAGAATAGACGGCTAAGCTATGCGCCTATAGTAGGATAAGGCTTAGCGGGCATAGGTGGCAGTTAAGGTGGCTTTACCAAGTGCCATCGCATTGAGCATAAACCCCACTACAGCAGCGCTGGCGCCATCTGCTGCAGGTAAGGTGTCTTCTGGTAACGCCCAGACGGTAAATTGATAACGGTGCATACCATGCCCTTCTGGTGGGCAGGCACCACCAAATTCTTTACTACCATAATCGTTGGTAAAAACCCTTGAGCCTGGCGGTAAACTGCCCTTACCGGCTCCTTGAGCTAAACCTTGTGCTACCGCAGGGATATCAGTAACTAACCAGTGCCAAAAACCAGAACAAGTAGGTGCATCCGGATCAAAAACCGTTACCGCAAAGCTTTTCGTCCCCGCTGGGGCATTTTGCCAATTTAACTCAGGCGAAATATTCTGGCCATTGCAGCCAAAGCCATCAAACTCCTGCGCTTTGGCCATAAAATGCCCTTCTTTTAAATCCGGGCTGGTTAAAACAAAATTTGCTTTGCTCATAATTTACTCCTGGGTAGTCATTGTGGTCGTAACATACGATGCAGCAAAATGTAGATCAAGCCAACAACTGAGAAACTGCTGCGCTAAAAATAGTGAACACTTACTATTAAACCAGACTATTCAGCCACTGATAAAACTGCGTTTTTGGTAAAGCACCCGCCTGCTGTGCCACTATTTTACCCTGCTTAATGACCATTAAAGTGGGGATAGAACGAATGGCAAAACGAGCGGCTAAGGCTTGTTGCTGCTCCGTATCTATTTTACCAAAACGAAACTGTGGTTCTAATTCGGCAGCGGCCTGATTAAACACTGGTGCAAAACTGCGGCAAGGCCCACACCAACTGGCCCAAAAATCAATCACTAAGGGTAAATCGGCTTTTTCTGCATGCGCAGCAAAGTTTGCGACATTCAGCTCTAATGGCACAGCAATAAATAGTGGAAGCTTACATTTACCGCACTTGGCTGCGTTAGCAACTCGCTCTGGCGGTAACCTATTTAAACCGGTGCAATGGGGGCAAGCAACGATCATAAGGCGATCCTTTTCAGTAAAGATACAGCTGATCTATGGCGTGTTATTGCAACTTTAAAGGGAGTCCATATCAATATTCATGAAAAAGCCCCGGATTTCCGGGGCTTTTTTAGCTTAACAAACTGTCACAGCAAACTTATTGCTGATCGGACAGCATTAATCGCGCGGCTTGCGTGGCGCACGAGGAGCGGCGCCTGGACGTGGACCTGGGCCTGAACTAGGCGCAGATGGACGACGTTCACCCACTGGTGCAGCACCGGTATCAACCGTAATATTCAGCTTTTGCTTACGCACATAGACTTTTTTCAAATGCTGGAAAATCTCGTTAGGGATAGTCGCAGGCAATTCTACGGTACTAAAATGATCGAATAACTTAATGTTACCGATAAACTGGCTGTCGATATTGGCTTCGTTAGCAATAGCGCCCACGATATCACCGGCACGAACACCGTGTTCTTTACCCACTTCAATACGATAAGTATTGTAATCACCTTGCATCTCACGGCGCTGACGCGGGCCACGTTCTGCACGATCACCCGTTGGGCGTTCACCACGCTCTGGACGATCACGGCGGTCACCAGGACGATCACTGCGTTCGCTGCGCTCGGCACGGGCATGCGGCTGGCGCAACTCAGGGAACTGTTTAGCCACATTTAACGGTTGATCTTTTTGCGCCAAATACAACAAGGCAGCAGCCAGATCGGCATCCGTAGTTTCTAACTTTTCACGCCAATCAGTAATTAAGGTCTCAAAGAAGCTTAAATTTTGCGTTTCAATAGTTTGTGCTAGTTGCTCACGGAACGATTCGATACGACGCTGTTCAATCACCTGGCCCGTTGGCAAACTCATTTGTTCAATCGGTTGCTTAGTCGCATGTTCAATAGTGCGCAGTAAACGACGCTCGCGCGGTGATACAAACAAAATGGCTTTACCTTCACGACCAGCACGGCCAGTACGACCGATACGGTGTACATAAGCTTCACTATCGTAAGGAATATCATAGTTAACCACTAAGCTGATACGTTCAACGTCCAAACCACGGGCAGCAACATCGGTCGCCACGATAATATCGAGTTGACTAGCCTTCATACGACGAATCGTTTGCTCACGATGTGCCTGGTTCATATCACCATTTAAACAGGCTACCGCATAACCACGGGCCCCGAGTTTTTCAGCAATTTCTTCAGTAGCACTTTTGGTGCGCACAAACACGATACTGGCATCGTATTCTTCGCCTTCTAATACGCGGGTTAGCGCATCCAGCTTCTGGTTGCCATCTAACATCACATAACGTTGCGTAATACGCTCAACGGTACTGGTTTTAGAAGCAATTTTAATTTCTTCAGCATTTTTTAAATGCTTCTGCGCAATGGCGCGAATAGGTGCAGGCATGGTCGCGGAGAACATAGCTACCTGACGACCTGGTGGCGTGGCATCCATAATGGTTTGCACATCATCGATAAAGCCCATACGCAACATTTCATCGGCTTCATCCAGCACGATGGCACGCAGTTTATCCAGCTTTAAGGTGCCGCGCTCTAAGTGATCAAGAATACGCCCTGGCGTACCTACGATGACCTGAGAACCACGCTTTAATGATTTAAGCTGATTGGTATAGCTTTGACCACCGTATAGCGGCAAAACATGGAAAGCGGGCATATAACGGGCATAAGCCTGGAATGCCTCAGCAACCTGAATGGCTAATTCACGAGTAGGAGCCAAAACTAAGATTTGTGGATCGTTTTGGGCAGGATCAAGCCGCGCTAATAAAGGCAGCGCGAAAGCACCAGTTTTACCAGTACCGGTTTGCGCCTGGCCTAATACATCTTCGCCAGCTAATAGTTTAGGGATAGCCGCAGCCTGGATAGGCGAAGGCGTTTCATAGCCAAGTTCAGTAACAGCACGAACAATAGCTTCAGGCAGCATTAGCTGGGAAAATGACACAGTGTCAGACATACGTTGTTTAAACCTCAATAACACGCAGGCGCAGTGGTAGTGCAATTGTCGCTTTTACTTTGCCTGCAAAGCAGTAAAAACGCGAAATCGAATAAGTATCGATAGCCTTATTCAATTTTATTCCAGTAGTATAGCCAATCATTTAACTAGCGAGAGGCAAAAATGATCGAAATCCTCGTCGGCAGCCAAATGGGCGCAGCGGAATATGTGGCAGAACAAGTTGCTGAAGCACTGGTACAAGCGGGTTATGAAGTTAACATTCATCTGAAACCCAAACTCAATCAGCTAAACCAGCAAAAAATCTGGTTAGTGATTACATCCACCTATGGCGCAGGAGATCTGCCTGATAATATTCAACCCTTTGCGGATCAATTAGCACAAGATCGTAGCTATCTTAACACACTTTCTTACGCAGTGATCACTTTAGGTGACTCCAGTTACGATACTTTTTGCCTTGCTGGTAAAAAAATAGCGGCTTTATTGCAACAACGTGGAGCAAAAGCCTTGTTGCCGGGCTTGGATATTGATGTGCTGGCAACAGAGTTACCCGAAGATCTGGCACTGGCTTGGTTACCTAAACTTATACACAGCTTATCCTGATCCGGATCGGGATAACTTTTAGACCTGATCTTAAGTATGGATCCGGCAAAGCCATCTGCCATGCTAGCTACACGATCTTATGATCCCGTTATCCTCACCTTACTCACAATATATGATCTTATCTAAAGCCATTGTTGATAACTTAGGGTTTTACCGGTGTTTAAGCTGTATTTATCCCATTTATAAAAATATTTTCACCAAGGTCTGTGCATAACTACGGATCTTACACACCGCTTTAACCCGATCAGATCCAAGCTTGATCACAGGATCTGATCTACTCTAATTACTTGATCCGCATTTACAAAAACACCTTATCCACCAAAAAACCGCTCAGTAATAGAAGTAATAACAGAAAAGATCTTAAAAAGATCCTATATATATTAAGCGGGATCCTGATCCGACTTAGGCATTTCACTCGAGGTCAGATCAAGCTACAATATACACCCTGAATAAACCCTGTAACTGACCTGAGGCCATAATGCTGTTTCAAGAAACTTTTGATGTGATCGTAGTAGGTGGTGGTCATGCTGGAACGGAAGCGGCTTTAGCAGCTGCTCGCTCTGGTCAAAATACCTTATTACTGACGCATAACATTGAAACGCTAGGTCAGATGTCATGTAACCCCGCTATTGGTGGTATTGGTAAAGGGCACTTAGTAAAAGAAATTGATGCACTTGGCGGCGCTATGGCTATAGCAGCTGACAAAGGCGGTATTCAATTTCGTACACTAAATAGCTCAAAGGGGCCTGCGGTAAGAGCTACCAGAGCTCAGGCCGATCGCCAACTTTATCGCGCTGCTATTCGCCATATTTTGGAAAACCAGCCTAACCTGAAAATATTCCAGCAAGCTTGCGACGATCTCATCGTCGAACAGGATCAGGTGAAAGGCGTTGTTACACAAATGGGTCTAAAGTTTCGCAGTAAGAGCGTTGTACTTACGGTAGGGACTTTTTTAGGTGGTCAAATTCATATTGGTTTAGAACAATTTTCTGGTGGTAGAGCTGGCGATCCGCCATCTATCGCTCTGGCAAAACGCTTACGCGAATTACCGTTTAGAGTGGATCGCTTAAAAACCGGCACACCGCCACGTATTGATGCCCGGACCGTCGATTTTTCTGTGATGCAGGCACAGCCCGGTGATACACCGACACCGGTGTTCTCATTCTTGGGTAAACACAGTGATCACCCAACACAGATCCCATGTTTTATTACCTATACCAATGAACACACCCATGACGTGATCCGCAATAATTTAGATCGCTCACCTATGTATACTGGTGTGATTGAAGGGATAGGCCCACGTTATTGCCCTTCTATTGAAGACAAAGTGATGCGCTTTGCCGATAAAGATAAACACCAGATCTTTATTGAACCAGAAGGTCTTACGACACATGAGCTTTATCCAAATGGCATCTCGACCAGCCTGCCTTTTGATGTGCAACTAAGCATCGTGCGATCAATTAAGGGCATGGAAAACGCCTATATCACCCGGCCAGGGTATGCCATTGAATATGATTTCTTTGATCCTCGCGATCTAAAAGCCACACTGGAAACCAAATTTATTAAAGGCTTGTTCTTTGCAGGTCAGATCAACGGTACTACCGGCTATGAAGAAGCGGGTGCTCAGGGTCTATTGGCAGGTTTAAACGCCGCACTGTACGCCAAAGAACAAGAAGGCTGGTCACCGAGCAGGGATCAAGCTTATCTGGGAGTATTAGTTGATGATCTTACTACGCTAGGCACCAAAGAACCGTACCGCATGTTTACCAGCCGGGCAGAGTATCGCCTGATGCTGCGTGAAGACAATGCAGATGCGCGTTTAACCGCTAAAGGCCGTGAATTTGGCTTAGTGGATGATATTCGCTGGGCTGCATTTAATACCAAAATGGAACAAATTGAACTGGAACGGCAACGGTTACGGCAAAGCTGGATCCATCCACAGCATACTGCGCTAAGCCAGGTAAACCTATTACTAAAAACACCGTTAACGCGTGAAGCCAGTTTAGAAGAGCTGATCCGCCGACCAGAAATGACCTATCAACAATTGCTGCAAATAAGCGATCTTGGCCCTGGTTTGGCCGATCCCATTGCTGCTGAACAGGTTGAGATCCAGATCAAATACGAAGGCTATATCAACCGTCAGCAAGATGAAATTGCCAAACAACAGCGCAATGAAGCGACTAAGTTACCGGCAACGTTCGATTACAGCCAAGTTAAAGGTTTGTCTAACGAAGTAATCCTAAAACTAAATCAAACTCAGCCAGAAACTGTTGGCCAGGCTTCCAGAATTTCAGGTATTACGCCAGCTGCTATTTCGTTATTGCTGGTCTATCTGAAAAAACAGGGCTTATTACGTAAGAGCGCTTAAAGGATCTTTATGCCAGATTTGTTATCCCGCTTGCGCGAACTTATCGCGCAAACGTCTTTAGTGTTATCTGAAACACAACTACAGCAATGTATCGCCTATGTAACATTACTAGATAAATGGAATAGCGCTTATAACCTGACGTCGGTGCGCGATCCAAAAGAAATGCTGATTAAGCATGTGCTGGATAGTCTGGTTGTCGCACCACACTTAACCGGCGATAATTTTATTGATGTCGGTACCGGCCCAGGTTTACCCGGCGTATTACTCGCTATTTATTATCCCGATAAGCAATTTACCTTGTTAGATAGTTTAGGCAAAAGGATCCGTTTTTTAAATCAAGTTAAATTACAGCTGAGCTTGAATAATGTAACGCCACTACAATCAAGAGTTGAAGAGCATCAACCTTCACAAGGTTATGATGGCGTAATAAGTCGGGCTTTTGCCTCTCTTAATGATATGCTTAACTGGTGTAAGCACTTACCCGCCGTAAACGGCCAGTTTTTCGCCATGAAAGGCGCGGCAGTGCAAGAAGAAATTGCAGCTTTACCGGATTTTGTTAAAGTAACAGCCATTAAAAACTTACAGGTGCCAGAGCTTGATGCACAACGTCATCTGGTCATACTGGCAAAAGTTTAATCATCAAGAGGGATCCCAGTGGGCAAAATCATCGCAATAGCTAACCAGAAAGGCGGAGTGGGTAAGACCACCACAGCGGTGAATTTGGCTGCCTCTATGGCGGCAACTAAACGCAAAGTACTGCTGATTGATCTGGATCCACAAGGTAACGCCACCATGGGGAGCGGAGTAGACAAGTATGAACTTGCCGCCAGTGCTTATGAATTATTGATTGATGAAAAGCCGTTATCTGAAGTAGTGGTAAAAGAAACCACCGGTGGCTATCACCTTATTGGTGCTAACTCAGATGTCACGGCTGCTGAAGTACGCTTAATGGATGTGTTTGCCCGCGAACTGCGTTTGCGCACTGCTCTGAAAGCTTACAAAAGCAGCTACGACTTTATCTTTATCGATTGTCCCCCCTCGCTTAACATGTTGACGGTTAATGCTATGGCAGCGGCTGACAGCGTATTAGTACCCATGCAATGCGAGTATTTTGCCTTAGAAGGCCTTACCGCACTGGTTGATACCATTAATAAATTAGCTGCAGTGGTCAATGCCGATCTGAAAATAGAAGGGATCCTGCGTACCATGTACGATCCACGCAATCGGCTGGCGAATGATGTGTCTGAACAGCTAAAACAGCATTTTGGTGACAAAGTTTACCGTGCGGTGATCCCACGTAATGTTCGCTTGGCAGAAGCACCTAGTTTTGGTACTCCGGTAATGTATTACGATAAAAGCTCTACCGGCGCCAAAGCTTATCTGGCATTGGCCGGAGAAATATTACGTCGTTCAGAAAAAAAAGCTAATACGACAAGCTCCGTTGCTCAATAACGGCCAATAAAGGAATTTAATTTCGCATGTCTTTGAAAAAACGTGGTCTTGGTAGAGGGCTTGATGCACTACTTACAGCCAGTAAGCCTGCTCATGCGGCACCTGTTGTGTCAGTATCTGAATTACAAATTTTACCAGTTGAGTTTTTAAAGCCGGGAAAATATCAACCACGTAAAGATATGTCGCAAGATGCGCTGGAAGATTTGGCCAGCTCGATTAAAGCGCAAGGCGTGATCCAACCCATTGTTGTGCGTGCCCTTAATGAAGATAGCTACGAAATTATTGCCGGCGAACGACGTTGGCGTGCTGCGCAATTAGCGCAGTTGGCAGAAGTGCCCTGCCTTATTAAAAATGTACCAGATGAAGCTGCTGTTGCTATTGCGCTGATAGAAAACATCCAGCGTGAAGATTTAAACGCCATGGAAGAAGCCGTTGCTTTACAGCGTTTATTGTCAGAATTTGAATTAACTCACCAGCAAGTAGCTGATGCTGTGGGTAAATCTCGAGCAAGTGTGAGCAACCTATTACGCCTAAATCAATTAAACGATGATGTAAAACTGTTGCTGGAACATGGTGATATTGAGATGGGCCATGCGCGCGCCTTGTTAGCACTCGAAGGTAATAGCCAATCGGACGCCGCCAGGTTAGTCGCAGCAAAACAATTAACCGTGCGCGATACCGAAAACCTGGTAAGAAAAATTCTTGAGCCAGCACCCCAAAAAGCAGAAAAACAAAAAGACCCAGATGTTGCTGCGTTAGAACAACGCTTAGCTGAGCATTTTGCGGCTCAGGTACATATTGATTACAACAAAAAAGGCAAAGGCAGTTTAGTCATAAACTACAGCAGCCTGAGCGAACTGGATGGTATTTTAGACAAATTAAAGCTAGGCGAAATCTAAGCGGAGAATTCTGTTTTCGAATCAGCTACAAGACTATAGTTGCAACCGCTTTTTGTTGCAAAAGAAGGCAAGTTAAGTATACTTGCGGCTGTTTTTTTGCCTAAGTTTGTAGGCATTAACTGAAAGTGGAGATGTAATGCAACCGAATCCGCGACAGGTTCGAATTTCAGCCTATAAATTGGTCGCTTTTCAGGTTGTGGTTGCTGCTTTAACCGCATTATATTTTGCCGTTACCAGTGATGAATTAGCAGCAAAGTCGGCTTTTAAAGGTGGGCTTATAGCTGCAGTACCAAATTTTGTGTTTGCGTTGATCGCTTTTTGGACCTTAGGTCGTGGCAGCGTAGAACAAGCGAAGGCGGCGATGATGCGCGGCCATTCGTTGAAAATAATTTTGACCATAGTGCTGTTCGCTGTAGTAATGCAACAGGAAATCGCAGCAGGTCCTCTGATGCTCGGTTTTATTCTGACGCTACTGGCACAATGGTCAACAGCAATTTTCTTTAAACATTGATTATTGGGATGAAACATGGCTGCAGGTGAACTTACCGTTTCAAGTCATATTCAGCACCACCTTACTAATGCAAAAATGTGTACTGTCGATGGCAGTGTCGCGTTTAATAAAGCATGTAGTGAGGCTGGCTTCTGGGTATTACATATCGACTCCTTAGCTTGGTCTATCGGCTTAGGTATTCTTTTCTTATGGTTATTCCGCAAAGCTGCGGTAAAAGCCAGCTCTGATCAACTTGCTGTTCCAGGCAAATTTCAGTGTTTCGTGGAAATACTGATTGAGTTTGTTGAAAGCAACGTAAAAAGCACCTTCCATGGTAAAAGCAAACTAATTGCGCCACTGGCACTGACCATCTTTGTCTGGGTTTTCTTAATGAACCTGATGGATTTGGTACCGGTTGACGTGCTACCTGCATTTGCTGGCTGGGTTGGCGCCACCTTCTTTGGTATGGACTCGCATGATGTTTATATGAAGATCGTACCTACCACCGATATCAATACCACTGTGGCGCTAGCCTTAGGCGTGTTTGTATTGATGATCGGGTACTCAATTAAAATTAAAGGCGTAGTAGGTTTTATCAAAGAACTGACCCTGCACCCTTTCCACACCAAAAACGTATTTGTACAGGCGCTGTTAGTGCCGTTCAACTTGTTACTTGAAGTGTTAGCATTGATCACTAAACCGTTCTCGCTGGCACTACGATTGTACGGAAACCTGTATGCTGGTGAGATGATCTTTATCCTGATCGGTATTATTGGCTTGTTACAATTGCCTTTACACTTTATCTGGGCAGTATTCCATATCCTGGTTATCGTGTTACAGGCGTTCGTGTTTATGATGTTGACCATTGTTTACCTGAGCATGGCCAGCGCAGATAACCATTAATTTTTAGCTTTATTTTTAACTTAACTTTAACTTTAAACTATCGGAGTAAAACATGGAAAATATCTTAACTATGCCAGAAGCAGTTGTAGAAGCGGTAAAACTGATCGCTGTTGCCCTGTTGATTGGTTTCGGTGCTATCGGTACTGCACTGGGTTTCGCTAACATGGGTGGTAAGTTCTTAGAATCTTGTGCTCGCCAGCCAGAATTAGCCCCATCTTTACAAGTTAAAATGTTCATCCTTGCAGGTCTGATCGATGCGATCTCTATGATCGCGGTTGGTATTGCAATGTACATCCTGTTCGTTAGTTAATTCTCTGACGTTTAGCTAAACCAAGAACTAACTTAACTAAGGAGGAGCGGACGTGAATCTGACTCTGACTATAATTGGACAGATGATTGCATTTGCAGTCTTCGTGCTGTTCTGTATGAAGTACATTTGGCCACCGCTGATGAACGCGATTGAAGCGCGTCAAAAGAAAATTGCGGACGGCTTATCGGCTTCAGACAGAGCTGAAAAAGACCTGATGTTAGCGCAGGACAAAGCTAAAGATCAGCTAAAAGATGCCAAAGCGAAAGCCGCAGAAATCATTGACCAAGCGCGTAAGCGCGAAGCTAAGTTGATTGACGAAGCCGTTGCGAAAGCGAATGCCGAGCGTGATGTTATTTTGGCACAAGCAAAAGCCGAGGTTGAAGCTGAGCGTAACCGTTTACGTGAAGATTTACGCAAACAGGTTGCTGCTCTGGCGATTGCCGGTGCAGAGAAGATCCTGCAACGTTCAATTGATGAAGCTGCGCACGCAGACATTCTGGAAAAACTGGTACAAGAACTGTAAAGAGGATGAGCTATGTCTGATTTGACGAATATTGCTCGTCCATATGCTAAAGCAGCCTTTGATTTTGCCGTTGAGCAAAATGCCCTGGCTGCCTGGCTAGAGATGTTAGTGTTTGCTGCCGAGGTTGCGAAAAACGACCAGGTAGCAGCGCTACTTCGAACTACAGGTATTGCTGAAGAGCAAGCCAACCTTTTTATCCAGGTATGTGGTGAGCAACTTAATGCACATGGCCAAAACTTCGTTAAAGTAATGGCAGAAAATCACCGCTTGTTGGCGTTGCCAGAAGTGTTAGCGACCTTTGTTGAGCATAAAGCCGAGTATGAAAAAGAAGTCACTGTTGATGTAACTTCTGCTTCGGTACTGAATGCTGCGCAACAAGATAAGCTGATCGCTGCACTCTCAAAACGTTTACAACGCAAGGTTAAATTGAACTGTAGCGTTAATCCTGACGTGGTAGGCGGTATGCTGATCCGTGCAGGTGACATGGTAATTGATGGCTCGGTCCGCGGTAAGCTGGATCGTTTAGCAACTGCGCTGCAGTCGTAATGGGGAACAGAGAATGCAACTGAATTCCACAGAAATATCTGAACTGATCAAAAGTCGTATTGCTCAGTTTGACGTGGTCAGTGAAGCTCGTAACGAAGGAACTATCGTTCAGGTAACTGACGGTATCATTCGTATCAATGGCCTGGCAGACTGTATGCAAGGCGAAATGATTGAGCTTCCTGGCAGCCGTTATGCAATCGCACTGAACTTAGAGCGTAACTCAGTGGGTGCGGTAGTAATGGGTCCATATGCCGACTTAACAGAAGGCACAAAAGTTAAAAGTACTGGCCGTATCCTTGAAGTACCAGTGGGCCCAGGCCTGTTAGGTCGTGTGGTTAACACCTTGGGTGCACCTATTGATGGTAAAGGTCCGGTAGAAGCAGCAGGTTATGAACCTGTTGAAAAAATTGCACCAGGTGTAATCGACCGTCAATCGGTAGATCAGCCAATGCAAACGGGTTATAAATCTGTTGATGCGATGATTCCAATCGGCCGTGGCCAACGTGAATTATTAATCGGTGACCGTCAGACCGGTAAAACGGCACTGGCCATCGATGCCATCATCAACCAGAAAGGCACAGGCGTTAAGTGCGTATACGTTGCGATTGGCCAAAAAGCCTCTACTATTGCTAACGTAGTACGTAAACTGGAAGAGCACGGTGCGTTGGCTCACACTATTGTTGTTGTAGCCTCAGCCTCTGAAGCGGCTGCATTACAGTTCTTAGCCCCGTACTCTGGTTGTACTATGGGTGAATACTTCCGTGACAACGGTGAAGATGCGCTGATCGTATACGATGACTTGTCTAAGCAAGCTGTTGCTTATCGTCAAATCTCGTTACTGTTACGTCGTCCACCGGGCCGTGAAGCCTACCCAGGTGACGTATTCTATTTACACTCTCGTTTGTTAGAGCGCGCATCACGTGTTAATGCTGACTATGTTGAGCGTTACACTAAAGGTGCGGTAACAGGTAAAACCGGTTCTTTAACCGCGTTACCTATTATCGAAACTCAAGCGGGTGACGTATCAGCATTCGTACCAACTAACGTAATTTCGATTACCGATGGTCAGATCTTCTTAGAAACTGACTTATTTAACGCCGGTATCCGTCCTGCGGTTAACGCTGGTATTTCGGTATCGCGGGTTGGTGGTGCAGCGCAAACGAAAATCATCAAAAAGCTGGGTGGTGGTATCCGTTTAGCTTTAGCACAGTACTCAGAACTTGCAGCGTTCGCGCAGTTTGCTTCTGACCTGGACGATGCGACCCGCGCTCAGTTAGAGCACGGTCAAAAAGTTACTGAGCTGATGAAACAGTTACAATACAGCCCAATGTCAGTAGCCGAGATGGGTATCTCTATTTTCGCTATTGAAAAAGGTTTTATGAAAGATGTAGACGTAGCCAAAATCCTGGATTTTGAAGCCGGCTTAATTTCTTACATGAAAGCTGAACACGCTGAGCTGATGGCTGATATCGACAAAACCGGTAACTACAACGATCAAATCGAGTCTACGTTTAAAGCCGCTATTGAGAAATTCAAGGCAACGCAGACCTGGTAAGCAATGCGGGTGGCTTAGCCACCCCATTCGTTGAATAAATCGGAGATACAGTCATGGCCGGTGGTAAAGAGATAAAAAGTAAGATTGGGAGTATTAATAATACTCGCAAGATCACCAGTGCTATGGAAAAAGTTGCGGTCAGTAAAATGCGCAAAGCGCAAGACCGCGTGGCTGCAACTCGCCCATACGCTGAAGGTATGCGCAAAGTGATCGGTAACGTTGCCAATGGTAACCTGGAATACCGCCATCCGTATTTAGCGGATCGTGAGGTAAAGCGGGTTGGCTATATCGTCATCTCTACCGACCGTGGTCTTTGTGGTGGCCTGAATACCAACGAATTTAAAAAAATTGCCGTTGATCTAAAACGTTGGAAAGACCAAGGTATTACTGCTGAGTTTGCCGTTATCGGTAACAAAGCAACTGCCTTCTTTAAGCGTTTCGGTGGTAAAGTTGTTGCTGCCCAGGCAGGTTCAGGTGATGTACCAAGGTTGGCCAACGTGATTGGTTCGGTACAAGTCATGCTTAAAGCATTCGACGAAGGCCGGATTGACCGCTTATTCCTGGTGTATAACAAATTCGTTAACACCATGAAGCAAGAGCCAGTGATCGATCAATTGCTACCTTTGCCTAAAACAGACCTCGCGAAGCGTGAGCACAGCTGGGACTATATTTACGAGCCAGATCCACAACCTATTTTGGATATGTTACTGACTCGTTATATGGAATCACAGGTTTATCAAGGTGTTGTTGAGAATTTAGCCAGCGAACAAGCCGCCCGTATGGTGGCGATGAAAGCGGCTACCGACAACGCAGGTAACCTGATGGATGACCTGAAGCTGGTTTACAACAAAGCACGTCAGGCTGCTATTACCCAAGAATTAAGCGAAATTGTCGCGGGTGCAGCAGCGGTAGGCTAAGGTTTTAAGTTTTGCAAAATTGAGGAAACATCATGAGTCAAGGTAAGGTCGTCCAAATCATTGGCGCCGTTGTGGATATCGATTTTCCACAAGATGCGGTACCTGGTATCTATGACGCGTTAAACGTTACCGACGGCGATCTGGCTGGTTTGGTGCTGGAAGTACAGCAGCAGCTGGGTGGCGGTACAGTACGTGCTATCGCAATGGGCACTACAGACGGTTTACGTCGTGGTACCTTAGTTGGAAATTCTGGTAAAGCCATTCAGGTACCTGTTGGTAAAGCGACCTTAGGTCGTATTATGGACGTATTAGGTAACCCGATTGATGAAGCTGGTCCTATCGGTGAAGAAGAGCGCTGGTCAATCCATCGCGCCGCCCCTTCATACGAAGATCAAGCTGCATCAAACGCCCTGTTGGAAACCGGTATTAAAGTTATCGACTTAGTTTGCCCCTTCGCTAAAGGTGGTAAAGTCGGTCTGTTCGGTGGTGCCGGTGTAGGTAAAACCGTTAACATGATGGAACTGATCCGGAACATCGCGATCGAGCACAGCGGTTACTCTGTATTCGCCGGTGTAGGTGAGCGTACCCGTGAAGGTAACGACTTCTATCACGAAATGAAAGACTCTAACGTACTGGATAAAGTATCGTTAGTATACGGTCAGATGAACGAGCCACCAGGTAACCGTTTACGCGTTGCGTTAACAGGCTTAACCATGGCGGAAAAATTCCGTGATGAAGGCCGTGACGTTCTGTTCTTCGTAGATAACATCTACCGTTACACGCTAGCCGGTACTGAAGTATCTGCCCTGTTAGGCCGTATGCCATCAGCAGTAGGTTACCAGCCAACGCTGGCCGAAGAGATGGGTGTACTGCAAGAGCGTATTACTTCAACTAAGACAGGTTCAATCACGTCTATCCAGGCGGTATACGTACCAGCGGATGACTTAACTGACCCGTCACCAGCTACGACCTTCTCGCACTTAGATGCAACGGTAGTACTGAGCCGTAATATCGCCTCTTTAGGTATCTACCCGGCAATCGATCCACTGGATTCAACTTCTCGTCAGTTAGATCCACAGGTTATCGGTAAAGAGCACTACGAAGTAGCGCGTGGCGTACAAACTGTTCTGCAGCGTTACAAAGAGCTGAAAGATATTATCGCCATTCTGGGTATGGACGAACTGTCTGATGAAGACCGTACTACCGTATACCGGGCGCGTAAAATTCAGCGCTTCTTGTCGCAGCCGTTCTTCGTTGCTGAAGTATTTACTGGTTCACCAGGCAAATACGTACCGCTGAAAGAAACGATCCGTGGCTTTAAAGGCATTTTGGCCGGTGAATACGACCATATGCCAGAGCAAGCGTTTTACATGGTTGGTTCTATCGACGAAGCGATCGAAAAAGCGAAGAAACTATAAGTTCAGGCTTTAGGAGAGCGACATGGCGATGACAGTGCAACTGGATGTAGTAAGTGCCGAAGAAAAAATCTTCTCCGGCCTTGTCGAATCCGTGCAGGTCACAGGCAGTGAGGGCGAGTTAGGTATTTTACCTTTTCACGCTCCGTTACTGACCACCCTGAAACCTGGCATGGTCCGTATCGTGAAACAATTTGGTGAAGAGCATCTGATATACGTAGCTGGCGGCGTACTTGAAGTACAACCTGATACTATCACTGTTCTGGCCGATGTTGCGGTACGCGGCGAAGACTTAGATGAGCAAGCTGCTTTAGAGGCACAAAAACGTGCTGAAGAAGCGATGCAGCATGCCAGCGCTGACTTTAACTACGCTGAAGCTGCGGCTCAATTGGCAGAAGCCATTGCCCAGCTGCGTATTATTCAGAAAATGCGCAAAAAATAAGTTTACGTATGCAGAAAAAGCCACCTTTGGGTGGCTTTTTTTATGGGTAATTTTAAACATGCTCGTTATATTGTTGGCTGATTTGTAAATATTTTACGATTAGTCAAATACTCTTGTCGCTATACAGCCAGAATATGAAATGTCATTATAATTAGAAGGAACGTTTGATGTTTAAACTGTTTATATCACTATTAACATTTGGTTTTTGCATAAATGCTGTAGCTTCAACTACTAAAATCAGCTTAGAAGACTACGCTAAGCATGCACAATTTATTGACGTAGAAATTTCTCCTTCAGGAAAATATCTTGCTGTTAGTAATAGAGCTGATGATGGCAATATCCGGGTTATTGTTCTAGATCGGCTGAATTTAGCCACGGTGTCACAGACTCATTTTCGTGGAGAAGATACAATTAATGCCTTATGTTCGAAATTAATCATAGCCATTACAAGGAAGCTTTAGATCGTTTTGCAGATTTCTTTAAAGTACCATTCTTACTGCCAGATTATGTTGACAAAGAACGCCATGCAGTTCAGTCAGAATGGTCAATGATGCAAAACCAGGATGGCTGGGCACAGCGTGCACTATCTGCTCAGCTGCTGGGAGCACATCCTGCTAACCAATTTTATCGTAAGGCCCGAGCTAGGCCCAAGTATGTCGGCAACATCTTGCTCACCCAATCTCAGAGCTATGAAACACAAGCTGTTTTGGTTGGGAAAGGTTATAAGTTATTGAAAAGAGATAAAAGCAGGCAATACAAAGAGCCTTGGCTATTAGTTTCCTCTCTACCTGGAAGTAATGGATATGCTGAGAAAATTGCCAAATGCTATAGCAGCCGAATGCAGATAGAAGAAAGCTTCCGTGATCAAAAAGTCATCGTTACGGGTTAGGTAGCGATCTGCATGGTACTCGCAAGAAATCACGTTTGGAGATCTTACTGCTCTTGGCAGCCCTGGCTAACTGGTTTCATTACCTGCTTGGCAGTTCGGGTGGGTTTTGAGTTAGTCAATCCCGATGACCTAGAATCTTTACTTAAACATCAGCGGTATGTGCTTGTGGGTAGCGGTTAAATCTTGTGTTAACGTTGCGTAATTTCGGTAGAATACGGTTATTGCGAATAAAGGAATCTTCATTATGACGTTAAATGTAGTGATTTTAGCCGCCGGCAAAGGCACCCGGATGAAATCGGATTTACCCAAGGTGCTACATAAAGTAGCAGAGCGGCCGATGGTACAACATGTAATTGATACTGCCCGTGTCTTGGGTGCTGAAAAGCCACAGCTAGTTTACGGTTATGGTGCTGAAGCCTTAAAAACTGCTATGGGTGAGCAACCTTTACATTGGGTATTACAAGCCGAACAACTAGGCACTGGCCATGCTGTGGCACAAGCCATTCCCAATATCGCCGATGATGACACCGTATTAGTGTTGTATGGCGATGTGCCGTTAACCCGCCTTGAAACCTTACAGCAATTACTAGCTGCAAAACCGACCAATGGTTTGGCGATTTTAACTGTAAATTTAGATAACCCGACCGGCTATGGCCGTATTGTGCGCGAAAATGGCAAGGTTGTGGGTATTGTCGAGCAAAAAGATGCGTCGCCAGAACAGCTGAAAATTCAGGAAGTAAATAGTGGTATTATGGCGCTGCCAGGTAAACAGCTAAAAGGCTGGCTGAGCCGGTTATCTAATAGCAATGCTCAGGGCGAATACTATCTGACTGATGTGATTGCCATGGCGCATCGCGAAGGAGTGGAAATTGCCACCGCCCAGCCACAAAACCCAATGGAAGTGGAAGGCGCCAATAACCGAGTACAATTAGCTGCTTTAGAGCGAGCCTACCAGCAGCGCAAAGCCGAAGAACTGATGTTGGCTGGCGCTAACTTACGCGATCCGGCTCGCATTGATGTGCGTGGTACTGTGGCAGTTGGTAACGACGTAATGATCGACATCAATGTGATTTTTGAAGGCAAGGTTGTGCTGGGTAAAGGTGTGACTATTGGTGCCAACTGCATCTTAAAAGACTGTACCATTGGCGATAACACCGAAATTAAACCTAACTCCATGATTGAAAAAGCTACTGTTGGTGCAGACTGTTCAGTGGGGCCTTACGCTCGCCTACGGCCAGACAGCATCATGCTGGATGATAGCCATGTTGGCAACTTTGTTGAGATGAAAAAGACCACGCTGGGCAAAGGTTCCAAAGCGAACCATCTGACCTATCTGGGTGATGCTGTGATCGGCGATAAAGTAAATGTCGGCGCTGGCACCATTACCTGTAACTATGATGGTGCTAATAAATTTGTTACCACCATTAAAGACGGTGCCTTTATTGGCTCCAACAGTTCACTGGTCGCACCGGTTACGGTAGGCGTGAATGCCACTGTTGGTGCCGGTTCAGTACTTACCCGCGATGCAGGTGACAGCGAATTAGTGGTTGCCCGTGCTAAGCAACGGCATATTGAAGGCTGGCAGCGGCCGGTGAAGCTAAGGAAATAGCCCTTTCAACATAGAATGTCAGGTGCATCGCACTTGGCATTCACTGCTTCAACATGAAATGCTTCATAAAACGATCATCTCTTTTGTGTTTTTTCCTTTAAATCTATAGCTCCCTGTATTATCTGACAGGTTTTAATCTCTATCTCTTCGGTTAAGCTTTTATTGCATCCTATGGCTGCAATGTAAGCGTAACAGCAACCACACCATGCGGTGTGGCTGCTGATCAGTAAGGCAGGAGTTGTTGCAATTGCTCTTGGGTATTGGCTTTGGGCAACTCTATCAGCAACCGGCATAAGTAATCATAGGGTTCCAGACCATTTATTTTGGCGGTTTCAACCAGGCTGTACAATACGGCACTCGCTTGTGCTCCCGATTTGGTATTGGCAAACAACCATGCCTTGCGACCAATCACGAACGGTTTGATGGCGCGCTCAGCGCGATTGTTGTCGATATTCAACCTGCCATCATCCAGATAGCGCATCAGCTTGGGCCACTGGTTCAGGCTATACGTAATAGCGGCTCCCAGTAAACTTTCTTTCGTGACACTCTCGCTTGATTTATCCAGCCAGCTTTTGAATTGCGCGAGCAACGGCTTGGCTAGCGTTTGCCTGGCATCATATTTCTTATCAGGCGGCGCAGTTTTTAATTTACTCTCCAGCGCATAGAGTTTCTGGATATGGTTAAGGGCCACATCGGCCTTACCCGTTTTGCCTTTGCCCTGCGCTTTT
>Ga0209070_100204_pt1 | contig 68427 bp, 51 predicted proteins | sample SynthPrep_5_END__FD_187205 | JGI IMG/M metagenome (GOLD analysis project Ga0209070, IMG submission 187205) | Synthetic microbial communities from Ohio, USA - SynthPrep_5_END_DS10_MetaG (SPAdes) (version 2) | ecosystem: Engineered > Bioreactor > Aerobic > Activated sludge | place: USA: Ohio... | reverse complement strand
GAGGGGACTGACCGAGCTGGTTGTTGAAGATACATCGACCTGAAAAACCGAGGCGTACTCTGATTTTGAATGGCTTGAAGATCCGCTCCCTTCCCCCTCGCCCCCTCGCCCCCTCGGGGGAGAGGGCTGGGGTGAGGGGGCAGGATTTTGAGTTCAACACACAAACAACGGATAAAACCCGGCCATTGATAGCTACGCCGCAGGATCTACGTTATCCAGCGCTCTGTTCACCGCCAGTTCGCCAAGCATGACGACCTGCGCGATACCGAGCAGGGTCTTGCGATGGGTGCCGCCTAATAGCGCAGCGAAGTCACCGAGCATCACCGTGGCCGAGGCCAGGGATTCGCTGGCGTTGGCCAGTAATGATTCGGTGTCGGCTTTGGGATTGACCAGGAACATCTGGTTGGGGATGTACGGTGCGGACATGATGGCGGTCGACGGTTTGAGGTAGAAATCGAGGGCGCGGTCGGCGGCTTCGTGGAGTTTTCGGGTGTCGACGGAGGCGTAAGGCGATGTTGAGTTGGCGTCGGGGATGGCGTCTGTTTCGGGGGGATTTGGGGTTGGCTTTTTCATAATGTTTTACTCAGCTTGAAGGTGGAGCTGGCCCTTTCGGTTCCACGCGAAAGGGTGGCAGCTGTACGCAGGTTGGAACCCGGGCAACTGAGCAAACCCGACAGACTCGAAGTCTCCCGCGCACAGCCGCCATAACGGAGTGCACACATGAAAGTGCGCAAGCATACGTCATGAACAGTGCGTCTTGCTTCAGTTGATCCGCAGGGTTCCAATCCCGATCGCTGAATTGGCAGCGACCCGCACAGGCTAGAGAGCTGACGTCCGACGGACAACCTGAAAACATTGTGGGAAGGTTCCGCACTTCTCACACAACCTTTAAACATCACGAATTGAAATACGCAGCGTGATATTGCAATTCGGCCCCTGTAGGAGCTGCCGAAGGCTGCGATCTTTTGATCTTGATCTTGATCTTGAAAATCAAAGTCAAAAGATCGCAGCCTTCGGCAGCTCCTACACGGGACCGCGTTTCGCCGTGAAGGATTCAGCTCCCGCCGTTTCGACACACGCCCATCACGTTGTACTTGATGGTATTGAGCAGACCTTTGGAGTCCTCGTAGGTCATCGCGGTCGGCACGACATTGCACGCCGCCTGCGGCTTCACCACGCTCACCACTTTGACCACGTCCAGCTTCATTCCGTATTCGTAATCCTTCACCACCGGCGGCGCTTTGCCCTGGTTGGCGGCGTACTGTTCCATGGCTTTGCTGTTGGCGCTGAGCACGCGTTCAAAGGTGCGGTCACCACCGCCTTCGGCCAGCACATTCGCAGACATCGCCATTACGCCGACGAACGCGATCCACTTGAGCATGTTCATATCCATTTCCTTCCCGTCCGGGCTTGAAAAAAAAGCCCGGCATCGATGCGCGATGAAGGGCTTGTTCAGGTGCAGCAGGCTTACAGGTCGCGGGTCTTGTCGTCCTTCTTGTCGGTGACGACCACCGGGTTGCCGGCGGTTTTTTCCTTGGCGACGAACAGTTCCATGGAGCGGTCGTTGCTGGTCATCATCCGCTCGAATGTGCGGTCGCCGCCGCCTTCTGCCAACGCTACGGAAGAGATAGCCAGAGCGGCTGCGAAGGCAGTGAGTTGGGTAAGTTTCATCGTTGATTCCTCGTTTAAGTAACTGACGGGATCAAGGTAACAATCCGAACCTATCGTGACGGTGGCGGGGAAATTACATATCCGTTATGTGCCCGGCACTCTCCTGAAGTCGAACACAAAACCTGTAGGAGTGAGCCTGCTCGCGATAGCGGTGGGTCAGTCAATGTAGATCTGACTGATAGACCGCTATCGCGAGCAGGCTCACTCCTACAGAGGGGATTACCTATTTAGTTGGAACAGCGTCCTCATCCCGGCGATGGGCGAGTTGGTAAAGCGCCGGCAAGATCAGCAACGTGAGGATCGTCGAGGACAGGATTCCGCCGATCACCACGGTTGCCAGTGGCCGCTGCACTTCGGCGCCGGTGCCGGTCGCAAGCGCCATAGGAATGAACCCCAGCGACGCCACCAGCGCCGTCATCAACACCGGCCGCAAACGCGTCAACGCACCTTCGTTAATGGCATCGGACAGCGACCGTCCCTCCTCACGCAAATTGCGAATAAACGCAATCATCACCAAGCCGTTCAACACCGCCACCCCGGACAACGCGATAAACCCGACACCCGCCGAAATCGACAGCGGAATATCCCGCAACCACAGCGCCATCACCCCGCCGGTCAAGGCAAACGGAATCCCGGTAAACACCAGCAAGCCATCCTTCAGGTTGTTGAACATCATGAACAACAACCCGAACACCAACAGCAACGCTACCGGCACCACAATCTGCAAGCGCTTGGCCGCCGATTGCAGTTGCTCGAACTGCCCGCCCCAACTGGTCCAGTAACCGGCAGGGACCTGCACGTCACGTTCGATCACTTCGCCGGCCTCGCTGACAAATGAGCCGATATCACGCCCGCGCACGTTGGCACTGACGATCACCAGTCGCTTGCCGTTCTCGCGGCTGACCTGATTCGGCCCGAGCACCAGGTCGAGGCTGGCGACGTCTTGCAGCGCGATGAAGCCGATCTGATTCGCAGCGCCACTCAGTGCCGGCACTGGGATCAGCAGTGCCGACAAGCCGTCGATGTCCTTGCGCATGGCATCTGACAAGCGCACGACCATGTCGAAACGCCGATCGCCCTCATACAACGTCCCGGCCTGACGCCCGCCGACCGCAACGGCAATGGTGTCCTGCACATCACCGACGTTGAGTCCGTAACGCGCGGCTTTATCGCGATCGATGTTGATGGTCAGCACCGGCAACCCGGTAGTCTGCTCGACCTTCACTTCGGATGCGCCGTTGACCTTCTGCATGGCAGCGGCGATTTTCGCAGCGGTGGCGTTGAGCACGTCCATGTCATCACCAAACACCTTGACCGCGACGTCGCTGCGCACGCCGGAGATCAGCTCGTTGAAACGCAACTGGATCGGCTGCGACAGTTCATAGTTGCTGCCCGGCAGCGTCGCGGCGGCGGCTTGCAGTTCGGCCATCAGGGTTTCGCGGGACTTGCCTGGGTCCGGCCACTGGTCCTTGGGTTTGAGCATCACGTAGCTGTCAGAGATGTTCGGCGGCATCGGATCCGAGGCGATTTCGGCCGTGCCTGTGCGGGCAAACACGCGCTCGACTTCCGGCACTTTCGCCAGAATCAACGTCTCCAGGCGCTGCTGCATATCCACCGATTGCGTCAGGCTAGTGCCCGGCACGCGCAGCGCTTGCAGGGCAAAATCCCCTTCGCTGAGGCTCGGCACAAACTCGCTGCCCATGCGACTGGTGAGCATACCGCTGAGCACAATCACACCCAACGCCGCGCCCACTGCGATTGCGCGATGTGACATGACCCAGGCCAGCGCCGGCGCATAAACGCGACGTGCGCCACGCATCACCGCGCCCTCTTCTTCCTTGACCTTGCCGGTCACGAACAACGCAATCGCAGCCGGCACAAACGTGACGGAAAGCAGCATCGCGCCAAGCAAAGCGATGACCACGGTAAACGCCATCGGGTGAAACATTTTCCCTTCGACACCACTCAACGCGAAGATCGGCAGGTACACCACCATGATGATCAACTGGCCGAAAATCAGCGGTCGCCGCGCCTCTTTCGCTGCGGCAAAGACTTCCTTGAAACGCTCGGCACGGGTCAGCAAACGTCCGTGATGCTGCTGCGCATGGGCCAGTCGACGCAGGGTGTTTTCAACGATCACCACCGCGCCGTCGACGATGATGCCGAAGTCGAGCGCACCCAGGCTCATCAGGTTGGCGCTGACCTTGTTGCTGAACATGCCGGTAAAGGTGAACAGCATCGACAGCGGAATCACCATCGCGGTAATCAGCGCCGCGCGGATATTGCCGAGGAACAGAAACAGAATCGCGATCACCAGAATCGCGCCCTCGATGAGGTTCTTTTTCACCGTGGCGATGGCTTTATCGACCAGGTGCGTGCGGTCGTACACCGGCACGGCGATCACGCCTTGCGGCAAGGATTTGTTGATTTGTTCGAGTTTGCTGGCGACCGCTTGCGAGACTGTGCGGCTGTTCTCGCCGATCAACATGAACACCGTGCCGAGCACCACTTCACGCCCGTTTTCCGTGGCCGCGCCGCTGCGCAATTCGCGGCCGATTTCCACTGTCGCGACGTTCTTCACCCGGATCGGCGTGCCGTCAACGTTGGCCATGACAATGTTGGCGATGTCCTCGGTGCTCGCCACTTGCCCCGGCGCGCGAATCAGCAATTGCTCGCCGCTGCGCTCGATGTAACCGGCGCCGACGTTGGCGTTGTTGCGCTCCAGCGCGGTGACCAGATCGGTGAGGGTCAGCTTGTACGCGGCCAGGCGTTTCGGGTCCGGAGCGATCTGATATTCCTTGGCGAAACCGCCGATGGTGTTGATCTCGGCCACGCCCGGCACGTTGCGCAATTGCGGCTTGATGATCCAGTCCTGAATCACCCGCAGGTCGGTCGGCGTGTAGGCTGTGCCGTCGTCCTTGAGTGCGCCCTCCTTGGCTTCCACTGTCCATAAAAAGATCTCGCCGAGGCCGGTGGAAATCGGCCCCATCACCGCTTCGGCGCCTTCGGGCAATTGCTCCTTGGCGATCTGCAGACGCTCGTTGACCAATTGCCGGGCGAAGAACAGGTCGGTGCCGTCCTTGAAGATCACCGTGACTTGCGACAGGCCCGAGCGCGACAGCGAACGGGTCTGTTCAAGTGCCGGCAAACCGGCCATCGCGGTTTCAATCGGAAAGGTGATGCGCTGCTCGGTTTCCAGCGGCGAGAACCCGGCGGCGCCGGTGTTGATTTGCACCTGGACGTTGGTGATGTCGGGCACGGCGTCGATCGGCAGTTTTTGATAACTGGCGATGCCGAGGCCGGCCATGAGCAGAACGGCGAGCAGCACGATGATGCGCTGCTCGATGGCAAACTGGATCAGGCGTTCGAACATGGGATTCTTCCGGATCAGTGGCTGTGCTCGGCTGAGGCTTTGCCCAGCTCCGACTTGAGGACGAAGCTGCCGGCGCTGGCGACTTGCGCGCCCGGTTCCAGGCCCTGGGTGATTTCCACCTGCCCGGCGGCGCGACTGCCCAGCTCCACCGCGTGCGCTTTGAAGCCGTCGTCGGTTCGCACGAATACCGTGGGCTTGTCCTCGACGGTCTGGATCGCGGTTTCCGGCACGGCGACTTTCGCTTCGCGACTGTCGGTCGCCACCAGCGCGGTGACGAACAGGCCGGGACGCCACGAGCCTTGTGGGTTTTCCAGGGTGACGCGGACGGTCGCGGTGCGGGTTTGTTCGCCGAGCAAGCTGCCGACGTAAGCCACGCTGCCGACCACTTCTGCGTTGAGTTCCGGGGCGCTGACGGTGACCGCTTTGCCTACTTGAACCTTGTTCAGATCCTTCGGTGACACGCCGAACGTCACCCACACTCGCGACAGATCCGAGAGGGTGAACGCCGCTGTACTTTCATCAACGACCTCGCCCGGCGTCAGGTGTTTCTCCACCACCACGCCGTCGAACGGTGCGCGTAATTCGTAGCGGTTGCCGCCAGTGGCGACCACGCTGCCGCTGAGCACGCTGATTTTTTGCCGGGCATTGCTCACGGCGATTTCGGCTTCTTGCAGTGCCTGGCGCGCCTGGAGGAAATCCTGCTCGGCGGAGATCTTGTCCTGCCAGAGCTTTTTCTCGCGCTCATAGGTGGTGCGCGCCAAGGCCAAACGACGTTGCGCGGCAGCTTGCTCACTGCGTTGATCAGATATCTGCTGACTGGCGATCACCGCCAGCAACTGACCCTTCTTCACCGTCTGCCCGAGGTTGACCGCCACCGTCTCGACCACGCCCGGAACGCGCGGTACAACGTGGGCGGTGCGGTCTTCGTCGAAGCGCACTTCGCCGGGGAACGGCAGGCCGCGGCTGATGTTTTGCGGTTTTGCCTCGGCCAGTTGAATGCCGGCAGCACTGATCTGCTCCGCACTCAATTCGATGTGTCCCTCTTCGGCATGGTCAGCCGCTGCACCCTCTTCGGCGTGATCGGCATGCTCAGAAGTCTCGTCGGCATGCGCGTCGATGCTTGCGTTACCTGACCACTGCGAGCCGATACCAATGCCCATCGCCAACGTCGCCACCGCGACAATCATCAATTTTTTATCCATGGAAACTCCTCTGCGCCGAGCCATCGCGCAGTTGTCTGAAAAGTGAAATTCAACGGCTGACGCTGAGGTCGCCGAAGATCCGTTCGATGCGTACGCGGGCGTCGGTGGCTTCGCTGACGGCCTGGATGTATTGGCTGCGAGCGCTGATCAAGGTGCGTTGCGCGTCGAGCACATCGAGAAAGCCGAACTTGCCCATTTCGAAACCGCGCGTGGCGCTGTCGACCGCACTTTGCGCGGCGGGCAGGATGGTCTGGTTGAACGCAGTGACTTCGCCGTTGGCGGTCTGCCATTGCTCAAGGCTGGTCTGGACTTCCGTGCGCAATCGCAGCTCGGTGGCGTTGCGCAGATCCCGCGCCTGATCGGTTCGGCGCGCGGCCGCGAGCACGTTGCCCTGATTGCGGTTGAACAGCGGAATCGGCATCGACAGCCCGACCACGTTGACCCGCTCGCGCTCGGTTTCGCTGTACTGGCTGCCGATGCTCACGGTGAGATCGGGAATGCGCTGGGACTTTTCCAGGCCCAACGACGCTTCGCGCTGATCGATCTGCAACTTGGCCAGACGCAGTTCGGCAGTCTCGTTCAAACGCTCGAGCAATCTTGTCGGTGGGGGTACGGCCGGCATGCTTTGCGTGAGCGCCTGCACCTTGGTCGACGTCGGCAATGCCGCGCCCATGACTTGCGCCAATTGTTGGTACGCGGTGGCCTGATCGCGCTCTGCCCGGCTCAGTTCAAGGCGCACTTCCGAGAGTTGCACTTGCGCCCGTGTGCCTTCGACCGGCGAAGATTTACCCGCCTCGATCCGCCCTTGCGCCACCCGCACACCGTGCTCGGCCAATTGCAGCGACTGGCGAGACAGCTGCAAGCGTTGCTGCGCGGTTTGCGCACTGTTGAATGCCTGAATCACGTCAGCACGCAAGGCATTGCGTTTGCGCTCCAGTTCGATGCCGGCAGCATCCTGCGCGCGGCTGGCAACGTCGATCCGTGCGCCGCGTTTGCCGCCCAGTTCGATCGGCTGACTGAGCATCACCGTGGTCGTGCGCGACTCGCGGCGAGTGTCTTCGGCCTCCCACGACACTTCAGGGTTAGGGATCAGCCCGGCCTGTTGCCGATCGCCTTGGGCGATGCCGATTTCCCATTGCGCGGCGGCCAGTTCCGGGTTGCCGGCAAAGGCGCTTTGCAGGGCTTGATCCAGGGTCAGGGTCGAGGCACTCGCCAGGCCGGCGCTGGCCAACAACACTAGGCCGCTGACTGTTTTTTTCAGGCGTGATTGCGCCGTCAGTTCTATTAAACCGGGCAATGGAAGTCTTCCTTTATTCAAGAATCTCGGATGCCGCCACGGTAGGGTTTTGAACTTATCGACAAGGTGACTGGAACATTACAAATCCGTTATCCACGGTTTACCGAAGTTGTTTTGTTCTAGGATGCGAAGTGCAAATGGCGTTATCGAAATACATGGAAACAAAAACACGGTAGTTATCTGCTGAACAGCACTTGCCGTAAGTGAACTCAAGAGAATTTGGTGGTCAGCACTGCGACCTACTGTCGCAGAACACTGATCTAAAGCGCTTGGGCGTTGACCCTGTAGCCGCTACAACCTTTATTGTCCGCACTCCCCTCACCCCAGCCCTCTCCCGGGGGGAGAGGGAGCCGACCGAAGTGTCTGGCGTTATTTATCGACCTGTTACATCAAGTTGATTATGGATTCAGTAACGTTCTTTCACGTCGGCGTAGTTCTGAAATATCCCACGCTCAGTCCCCTCTCCCTCCGGGAGAGGGTGAGGGCCTTTTAAATTAAATACCCATTAAATATAAGTGGTGAAAGATCATGCGAATCCTTGTCGTCGAGGACGAGCTTAAAGCTGCCGAATACTTGCATCAGGGTTTGACCGAAAGTGGTTATGTCGTTGACCACGCCGCCACCGGTGCCGATGGCCTGCACCTGGCGCAACAACAAGCCTATGACCTGATTATTCTCGATGTGAACCTGCCGGAACTCGACGGCTGGGGCGTGCTGGAACAGTTGCGTCGCACCCATTCGACGCGGGTGATGATGCTGACGGCGCGCGGGCGTCTGGCCGACAAGATTCGCGGCCTCGATCTGGGTGCCGACGATTATCTGGTCAAGCCGTTCGAGTTTCCCGAACTGCTGGCGCGGGTGCGCACCTTGATGCGTCGTAGCGAAAATATCCCGGTGCCGCAGGTGCTGAAAGTCGCTGATCTGGAGCTCGATCCGGGCCGCCATCGCGCGTTTCGCGGACAACAGCGTATTGACCTGACCACCAAGGAATTCGCCCTGCTGCATCTGCTGATGCGCCAGTCCGGCGAAGTGCTGACGCGCACACAAATCATCTCGTTGGTGTGGGACATGAATTTCGACTGCGACACCAACGTGGTCGAAGTGTCGATCCGCCGCTTGCGGGCGAAGATCGACGACCCTTTCGACAGCAAGTTGATCCACACCCTGCGCGGTGTCGGCTATGTGCTGGAGGCGCGGGAATGAAACCCTCCAGCCTGTCGATGCGCCTCGGTTTGACGGTGAGTATTCTCGGCGCGCTATTGGTGGTGTTTCTGGCGATCCTTGCCTATTTCGCGTTGACCCATGAGCTGAATTCGCTTGCCAGAGACAGCCTGGAAAAGAAGATGGCGCAGGTCGAACACAGCCTGTCGTTGTACGTCGATGCCAATGAAATCACCGGCAAGCCGCATATTCTGCTCGATCAGGTGATGGGGCATGACAACCTGACGCTGACCATTTATGACCGCCTCAATCGGCGCTCGCCGCTGCTCAAGTCCGGCTCGGGATTGAGCGATCCGCGCGTCGAATTGAAAGCGGTGCGCGCCACCACCGATCAACTGACCTACAGCGACAGCACCGACGCTGATGGCAAGAAATTCCTCACCGCCTCGAAACTGATTCGCCTCAAGGACAGCAGCAGCGTGCCGGTGCTGCTGTCAGTGGATAACGCCCACGATGAGGCGCTGCTAAGCGCCTATCTGCGCTCGACGCTGATTGCCTTGCCGTTGTTGCTGGTGTTTATCGGTCTGACCGCTTGGGGCGCGGTGCAGCGTGGTTTGGCGCCGCTGCGCGAGTTTCGCAAAGTGGCGGCGATGGTCTCGACCCAGGATCTGGAACACCGGCTGTCCGTGGTGAACATGCCGCAGGAACTGAGTGAACTGGCGCAGGGCATCAACTTCATGCTGCATCGGCTCGATGCCGGGGTGCAGCAGTTGTCGCAGTTCTCTGATGACTTGGCGCATGAGCTGCGTACGCCAATCAATAACCTGATGGGCAAGGCGCAAGTGACACTGTCGCGCGAGCGCAGCGTGGAGGAATACAAGGATGTGCTGGTGTCGTGTACCGAAGAGCTGGAGCGCGTGGCGCGGATTGTCTCGGACATGCTGTTTCTGGCGCAGGTGAGTCATCCATCGGCGCTGGCACCTTTTGAGTCGGTGGCACTGGAGGCGGAAGCGCTGAAGGTGGCGGAGATGTTTTCGCTGTCGGCGCAGGACAAACAGATTCATTTGAATGTGCTCGGCAGCGCCTCGGTGATGGGCGATCGGTTGATGATTCAGCGGGCGATTTCCAATCTGCTGTCCAACGCGCTGCGGCATTGTCCGACCGGGAAAACCGTGACGTTGCTGATCGAGCAAGGCGCGACGCAGACGTCACTGCTGGTCAGCAATCCTGGCGCGGGGATCGAGGCGCAGCATTTGCCGCATCTGTTTGATCGCTTCTACCGCGTCGACAGCAGCCGCTCGCGCTCGCAGGGCAGTACCGGATTGGGGCTGGCGATCGTGCGCTCGATCATGAGCCTGCATCAGGGCGTGGCCGACGTGAAGAGCCTGCCGGGGGCGATGACCGTGTTTCGCCTCGGATTCCCTTCGGTGCCGCCCATGGCCCCATCGCTTGCAGGCAAGCTCCCACAGTGAGTTGCGGTGTACGCAGCGTTTTGTGCACGCCACAGAAACCTGTGGGAGTCTGGCTTGCCTGCGATGGCGGCGGGTCAGTCGATATTTTTGTACGATTTTTTACCGATTTGCTCCCGTCCCCACACAAACGCCGAAAGCTCTCGCCGCAACCTCCGTTTTGTCCTACAGCCAGTTTTGAGCAGATGGCTCTATGGTGGAGGCCTTGGCAGATGGAATACCGACGAGAGGCAAAAAATGAACAGGGATATCGTTTGCGAATGGGCTGAAGAGGTGTATGGATTGGCAGCGCTGAAATATTCTGGCTATATTTGTCCAGAATACAGGAGTGAGCTGATGATCATCGTTCCGCTGGCTGAAGCCAAAAATAATTTATCCAAACTCGTCGATGATGCCGCTGCTGGCCAGGTCATCACGATTGCCAAGCATGGCCGGCCGATGGCTCGCCTCGTTCCCGTAGGAAAACCCAGCGCTCAACGTATTGGCGCAATGAAAGGCAAACTGGTGTTACCGGACGATTTCGACTCACCATTGCCCGATGACATGCTTGATGCATTTGAGGGCACTCAAGCATGAGGCTTCTGCTCGACACGCACATTTTGCTCTGGACGCTCAGTGATGACGCCAGACTGTCCGGCAAAGCCAGAAAACTGATTGAGAACGCCGCCGAAATCTACATCAGCGCCGCCACCTTCTGGGAAATGGCGATCAAGGTCGGGCTCGGCAAGCTGAATGTTGATCTGGAAGAAGTCCGCCAATATTGTCTCGACAGTGGCTTTATCGAACTGCCAGTGACTGCAGAGCACGCCATCGCCGTGAAGGATCTTGAGCACCATCATCGCGATCCGTTTGACCGCATTATCGTGGCCACAGCAATGACCGAACCGATGAAGTTGCTCACAGCCGATGCTTTGGTTGCTCGGTACACCGATCTGGCTGTTTTAGTCTAATCACCTCCCCTGAACCTGTGGGAACCAGCCTGCTGACGACGGCGGCGGGTCAGTCGATATCTTTTTCGTATGACACACCGCTATCGCGAGCAGGCGAAGGCCTACAGAGGTTTGCGGCGTACACCGCATCTGTGAACGATGCAAAAAACTGTAGGCCTTCGCCTGCTCGCGATAGCAATGGCAAAGGCAGCAAAAAAAACGGCACCTTGCGGTGCCGTTCGCCTTTCACAGTTCAGCTTTTACTTCCGAGCATCCGCCCATGATTTCAGCAGTTCGTTGTAGCTCACGGTCTCGCCCTTCGGCTTCTCGTTAGCCAGTTTCGGTTTCGGTGCACCCGGCTGATCAAACCAGTATTGTGCATCGCGTTCCGGGTTCATTTTCGGTGCGCAAGTGGCCTGAGCCTTTGAGCGTTCCAGACGCGTCATGATCGCGTCCTGATCTTTCGCCAACCCATCCAGCGCTTGCTGCGGAGTCTTCTCGCCGCTGGCCGCTTCGGCGATGTGGCTCCACCACAGTTGCGCCAGACGCGGATAGTCCGGCACGTTGGTGCCGGTCGGGGTCCATTGCACGCGGGCCGGGCTGCGATAGAACTCGACCAGACCGCCAAGTTTCGGCGCCAGGTCAGTCATCGCTTGCGAGTTGATGTCCGACTCACGAATCGGCGTCAGGCCGACGATGGTTTTCTTCAGCGATACGGTTTTGGAAGTCACGAACTGCGCGTACAGCCACGCCGCGAGTTTCTGTTTCTCAGGCGTGGATTTCATGAACGTCCACGAGCCCACGTCCTGATAACCAAGCTTCATGCCCTCTTCCCAATACGGCCCGCGTGGCGACGGCGCCATCCGCCATTTCGGCGTGCCGTCGGCGTTGACCACCGGCAGGCCCGGCTTGGTCATGTCGGCGGTGAACGCGGTGTACCAGAAGATTTGCTGCGCAATGTTGCCCTGCGACGGCACCGGACCGGATTCGGAGAAGGTCATGCCCGCCGCTTCCGGTGGCGCGTACTTCTTCAGCCAGTCGACATACTTGGTGGTGGCGAACACCGCCGCCGGGCCGTTGGTGTCGCCGCCACGGGTCACGCTGGAGCCGACCGGGTGGCAGTCCTCGACGCGAATCCCCCACTCGTCCACCGGCAAACCGTTGGGCAACCCTTTGTCGCCGCCACCGGCCATGGAGAACCAGGCATCGGTGAAGCGCCAGCCCAGCGACGGGTCTTTCTTGCCGTAGTCCATGTGCCCGTAAACGCGTTTACCGTCGATCTCCTTGACGTCTTCGCTGAAGAATTTGGCGATGTCTTCATAAGCCGACCAGTTCACCGGCACGCCCAATTCGTAGCCGTACTTTTCCTTGAACTTGGCTTTCAGATCGGCGCGTTCGAACCAGTCGGCGCGGAACCAATAGAGGTTGGCGAATTGCTGGTCGGGCAGTTGATAGATCTTGCCGTCCGGCGCGGTGGTGAACGAGATGCCGATGAAGTCCTTGATATCGAGGGTTGGCGAGGTGAAGTTCTTGCCCTCGTTGGCCATCAGGTCGGTGATCGATTCGGTCTTGCCGTAGCGAAAGTGCGTACCGATCAGGTCCGAGTCGTTGACCCAGCCGTCGTAGATGTTCTTGTCGGACTGCATCACCGTCTGCATTTTCTCGACCACGTCGCCTTCTTGCAGCAGGTCGTGGGTGAGCTTGATCCCGGTGATTTCGCTGAAGGCCTTGGCCAGCACTTTCGACTCGTATTCGTGGGTGGTCAGGGTCTCGGAAACGACCTTGATGTCCATGCCGCGAAACGGCTCGGCGGCCTTGATGAACCACTTCAATTCTTCGAGTTGCTGCTCGGCCGTCAGGGTCGACGGTTTGAATTCACTGCCGATCCATTTTTTCGCCGCGTCTTCGTAGGCATCGGCCCACGCGGCGGCGCTCAAACCGCTGAGTGCCAGCATGGCTGCCAATGAAATGCTATGTCGCAGCTTATTGTTTTTGTCGAACATAGAGACCTCCTGTTTAAGTTGTGGAGCCGCGTTGCCGAACGACTCGACTAGCCCCAACGCATCACAGCCAACAGCCACACCAGGGACAACGCGGACGCCACCCAGATGCTCCAGTCGGTGGCGCCGATCACCAGCAAATGCAGGTAGGCGCTGCCGAGAAGACCGATAAACAAACGATCGCCACGGGTGGTGGCAATCGGCAGAAAACCTCGCCGCAGGATGCTCGGCGAACGCAATTCCCAGGTAGTCATGCCGACCAGAATCAGGCCGATGACGATGAAGAATGCTGCGGTAGGCGTGGTCCAGCTCATCCATTCCATCATCAGCTCCTCAGACCCGACCGAGGGCAAAGCCCTTGGCCACGTGGTTGCGAACAAACCAGATCACCAGCATGCCCGGCAGAATGGTCAACACCCCCGCCGCCGCCAGCACGCCCCAATCGATACCCGAGGCCGACACCGTGCGCGTCATCACCGCCGCAATCGGCTTGGCGTTTACCGAGGTCAACGTGCGCGCGAGCAGCAATTCGACCCAGGAAAACATAAAGCAGAAAAACGCCGTGACACCGATGCCGGAACCGATCAGCGGGATGAAAATCTTCACGAAGAACTTGGGGAAACTGTAGCCGTCGATGTAGGCGGTTTCGTCAATTTCCTTCGGCACCCCGGACATGAACCCTTCGAGAATCCACACCGCCAATGGCACGTTAAACAGGCAATGTGCCAAGGCCACAGCGATATGCGTATCGAACAGGCCAATCGACGAATACAACTGGAAGAACGGCAGCAAAAACACCGCCGGTGGCGCCATGCGGTTAGTCAGCAGCCAGAAAAACAGGTGCTTGTCGCCGAGAAAACGGTAGCGCGAAAACGCATACGCCGCCGGCAGCGCCACGCTCAGGGAAATCACCGTGTTCAGGCTGACGTAGTACAGCGAGTTCAGATAACCGGTGTACCAGCTCGGGTCGGTGAAGATCACCTTGTAGTTCGCCAGCGTGAAGTCCTGTGGGAAAAGCGTAAGGCCGCCAAGGATTTCGGTGTTGCTCTTGAACGACATGTTCAGCAGCCAATAGATGGGCACCAGCAGGAACAGGATGTACACCAGCAACGGAATAAGCTTTCTTTTGCTCATGGCCGGGCCTCAGCGGTTGGCGTCGGAGTGCGTCATGGCGGTGTAGAACAGCCAGGACACCAACAGGATGATCAGGAAGTACACCAGCGAAAACGCCGCTGCCGGACCGAGGTCGAATTGCCCTACGGCCATCTGGGTCAACGTCTGACTCAGGAAGGTCGTGGCGTTACCCGGCCCGCCGCCGGTGAGCACGAACGGCTCGGTGTAAATCATGAAGCTGTCCATGAAGCGCAGCATCACCGCGATCAGCAGCACGCTCTTCAGCTTGGGCAACTGAATGTGCCTGAACACCGCCCAGGCCGAGGCGCGGTCGATGCGCGCGGCCTGGTAATACACGTCGGGAATCGCGCGCAAACCGGAGAAACACAGCAGCGCCACCAATGAAGTCCAGTGCCAGACGTCCATCACCAGCACCGTCACCCAGGCGTCCATGGTGTTTGCCGCGTAGTTGTAGCTGATGCCCATCGCGTTGAGGCTCGAACCCAGTAGACCGATGTCGGCACGGCCGAAAATCTGCCAGATGGTGCCGACCACGTTCCACGGGATCAGCAGCGGAATCGCCAGAATGATCAGCACCACCGACGACCAGCGGCCCTTGGTTGGCATCGTCAGCGCAACGGCAATACCCAGCGGAATTTCAATCAGCAACACGCACGCCGAATAGATGAACTGGCGCAGCAATGAGTCGTGCAAACGCGGATCGAGCAGCACTTGCTTGTACCAGTCGGCGCCGACGAAGTAGCGGCTGGACTGGTCGAAGATGTCCTGCACCGAATAGTTGACCACGGTCATCATCGGGATCACCGCACTGAACGCCACCAGTAGGAACACCGGCAATACCAGCCACCAGGCCTTGTTGTTCTGCACCTTGTTCATGGCTGCACCTCTTCATCGGCTTCAAGCAGAAACTCATCGGCATAGACCATCAGCCACTGCGCCGGAAAACTGATGTACGCCGTACCCTGGGGCACCGGTTTGTCTTCGGCCAGACGCACTTTCAGCGGTGCACCGTCGAGGTCGAGGGTCATGATCTTGTAGGTGCCGAGGTCTTCGACGTGTACGACCTTTGCCTGCATCGCGTCATCAAACGGCTCGTCCCACACGTGAATAAACTCGGGGCGGATGCCGACCTTCAGATTTTTCCACTGGCCGTGTTCGATATGTCGCTGCATCGCGTCAGACAGCGGCAGATGCGTCGAGGCGAAACCGACGCCGCCGGGTTGTGGCTGCACGTCGATCAGGTTCATCCCGGGGCTGCCGATGAAATAACCGACAAAAGTATGGCTCGGCCGCTCAAACAGTTCCCGAGGCGTGCCGAACTGGACGATCTGGCCGCCGTACATCACCGCAATCTTATCGGCGAAGGTCGAGGCCTCTAGCTGATCGTGGGTGACGTAGACCATGGTGATGTTGAACTGCTCGTGGATCTGCTTGAGCTTGCGTCGCAATTTCCATTTCAGGTGCGGGTCGATCACCGTCAGCGGTTCGTCGAAGAGGATCGCCGAAACGTCGTCGCGGACCAGACCCCGGCCCATCGAGACTTTCTGTTTTTCGTCAGCGGTGAGGTTGCGCGCCTTCTTGCTCAGGAGGTTTTGCAGGTCGAGGACCTCGGCAATTTCCTGCACCTTGCTGTGCACTTTCGCCTCGGCCATGCCCTGATTGCGCAGGGGAAAAGCGAGGTTATCGAACACGGTCATGGTGTCGTAGACCACCGGGAACTGGAAAACCTGGGCGATGTTGCGCTTCTCCGGCGTCAGGTCGTTGACCGCTTTGCCGTCGAACAACACGTGGCCCTGCGAGGGGCTGAGCAGGCCGGAAATGATGTTGAGCAAGGTCGACTTGCCGCAACCCGACGGCCCGAGCAAGGCGTAGGCACCGCCCTGCTCCCAGACGTGATCCATCTCGCGGATCGCGTAATCCTCCGCGCCGCTGGGGGTTTTGCTGTAACTGTGGGCGAGGTGCTGCAAACGGATTTCGGCCATCAGGCAACCCTCGCGACACGCCGGCCCGGTGCTTGCACCAGCCGGCCCTGCGCATCGAAAACAAACAGTTTGTGGGTCGGGATGTAAATGCGGATCGGCGCATCGACGTCGTATTCGTGAACGCCGGGCAGGTGCAGCACCAGCAGGAAATGCTCGTTGCGCACGTGCAGGAAGGTTTCCGAACCGCTGATCTCGGCGACTTCGACGGTCACTGCCAATTCCAGATCGTCATCGTTGCTCGGCACCAGCGAGATATGGCTGGGGCGCACGCCAAAACGAAACTCGCCCTCACCCACCGGGCGTAGATCGACGTTCAACGGGAAGTGCACGAAATTGGCGAAACTGACTTCATTACCGGCAATACGCCCAGGCATCAGGTTGATCGGCGGCTCGGAGAACAACTCGGCGGCGAGCACGCTTTGTGGCTGGTGATACACCGAGGTCGACGGGCCGCTCTGAATCACCCGGCCCTCGTGAAGAATGGTCGTGGTGCCGCCGAGTGCCAGCGCTTCGTTGGGCTCGGTGGTGGCGTAGATCGCGATGGTGTGGCGCGCCTTGAACAGCTCGCGCATTTCCTGGCGCAGCTCTTCGCGCAGTTTGTAGTCGAGGTTGACCAGCGGCTCATCGAACAGGATCAGCTCGGCATCCTTGACCAGCGCACGGGCCATGGCGGTGCGTTGCTGTTGACCGCCGGACAGCTCCAGCGGATAGCGCTGCAGAAACTTCTCGATGCGCAGCATCTTCGCGGTTTCCTGCACTTTGCTGTGGATGATCTCTTTCGACACACCGGCCTGACGCAGCGGCGAGGCGATGTTTTCGAACACGGTCATCGTCGGGTAGTTGATGAACTGCTGATAGACCATCGACACGTTGCGCAAACGCACCGGACGTTGGGTAACGTCGACGCCGTTCATCAGGATTCGGCCGCTGTCCGGTTTGTCCAGACCGGCCATTAAACGCATGAGGCTGGTTTTGCCGGACAGCGTGCGGCCGAGCAAAACGTTGAAAGAACCAGGTTCGAATTTCAGGCACGCATCGTCGATCCAGATCTGGCCCTCGACGGTACGGCTGACGTGCTCCAGGGTGAGTGACATGGCTCGGCCTTTTTATTATTGGAGTCAAGCGACCTGTGCACGGGAGCGAGTTTCGTGCCAGAAATGGCAAGTGATTGATTTGTCGCGAAAATCGTTGAAAACGCGGAGAACAGGCGTTCATTGCTGAACACATTTGAACAGTTGAGCGATTGACAATGAACAATAGTGAACAACACTCTATGAACGCTTTTTGCCCAATTCTGTGAACGCCAAAGATCCATTGTAGGAGTGAGCCTGCTCGCGATAGCGGTGTGTCAGTCGATGCAAATCCGTCTGATAGACCGCTATCGCGAGCAGGCTCACTCCTACAGGGATCTGTGCAGGTTTCGAAGATCGGGTTCATAACAACAATAAAAATCGCTGCATCAGAGGCCCACTGCCATGGCCGCACCTGCCCCGCCGCTGTCCCACGACGCGATCGTCCAGACTTCCTGGCAACGTTGCCGCGCGTTCGGTCTCGACCACCAAAGCACGCCAGCCTTCGATCAACTGCCTGCCGCCGGCATCGCGCAGTTGCTCGACAGCCATCATTCGCTGGTGCAGACCACGCACCAGGAAGTCCTGCCCTATTACGAAAACATCCTCAGCAATTCCAACTGCCTGATCATGCTTGCCGACAATCAGGGCCAGGTGCTGACCTCGTGGGGCACGCAACGCTTTATCGAGCCGAATCTGGCCCGGGGGTTTCAGGCTGGGGCGAGCTGGATGGAGCGCTGCAGCGGCACCAATGCGATCGGCACGGCGCTGGCTTGCGAGCAAGCGGTGCATATCGAGCACGATGAACACTTTCTGAAAGCCAACCGTTTCATGACTGGTTCCGCTGCGCCGATTTTTGACGCTGAGCGCAAGGTGATCGCGGTGCTCGATGTGTCCAGCGACAGCTACCTGCCGCCCTCGCACACTTTGGGCATGGTCAAGATGATGAGCCAGACAGTGGAGAACCGGCTGATCCTCAACCTGTTCCATGGCCAGCACTTTCAACTGACCTTCAACACCGGGTTGAACAACCTCGACAGTCAGTGGGCCGGGTTGTTGATCTTTGATGAGAGCGGTCAGGTGCTGTCGGCCAATCGCCGGGCGGACAATTTGCTCGGCGTGCGCTTGTCGCGGGTCAGCGTTGAAAGCCTGTTCAAGGTGTCACTGCTGGAGTTGATCAATCAGCCCGATGGGTTGCCGTTTGCCTTGCAGACGTCCGGGCGTAACCGTTTTCAATGTTTGTTGAAGCGGCCGAAACAGGCGCCAATTCAGCCTCGGGTGTTTGCCGAACCGAAAAGCATTGAAGTGCCATTAAAACCACCCGCGGGCGCTATCAGCCTCAGCACCCTGCACTTCGGCGACAGTCGCGTGGAGAAAGCTGTGCGCCAGGCTGAGCGTTTGCTGGAGAAAGACATTCCGCTGCTGATCCATGGCGAAACCGGTGTCGGCAAAGAGGTCTTCGTCAAAGCTCTGCATCAGGCCAGCTCGCGCAGCAAACAGGCGTTTATCGCCGTCAACTGCGCGGCGATCCCCGCCGAACTGGTGGAATCCGAATTATTCGGTTACGAGAAAGGCGCGTTCACTGGCGCGAATCAGAAAGGCAGCATCGGACTGATTCGCAAGGCTGACAGAGGCACGTTATTCCTCGATGAAATCGGCGATATGCCGTTGCCGACGCAGGCGCGGTTGTTGCGGGTGCTGCAGGAGCGTTGCGTGCAGCCGGTGGGCAGCAGCGAGTTGTTTGCGGTGGATTTGCGGATCATTTCGGCGACTAACCGCTCTTTGCGTGAACAAGTGCAGTTGGGGCGGTTTCGTGAGGATTTGTATTACCGCATTGGTGGATTGACGCTGGAGCTGCCGCCATTGCGAGAGCGCAGTGATAAAGAGGCGTTGTTTAAACGGTTGTGGGAACAGCATCGCGAGCCGACGCAGTGGGCGGGATTGAGTCAGGAGGTGCTGGAGTTGTTCAGCCGTCATCCGTGGCCGGGGAATTTACGTCAGGTCAGTAGCGTGATGCAGGTGGCGTTGGCGATGGCTGAGGAGCAGCCGGTGAGGCTGGAGCATTTGCCGGATGATTTTTTTGTTGATCTGGAGATGGAGCCGGTGGAGAGCTCGGCGCCGCTGGGGGTTGATTTGAATGATGTGGAAGCGTTGAACCGGGAGTTGAAAGCGGCCGGGGGGAATATTTCGCATCTGGCGCGGCGATTGGGGGTGAGTCGGAATACGCTTTACAAGCGGTTGCGGCAGATTGAAGGTTGAGTGAACCGCCCTCTCCCTCATCGGAACGCCGCCCGCCCATCCCTCTCCCAGAGGTAGAGGGAGCTGACCGAGGTGTCTGACGCTGGACATCGACCTGAGAGACCGGGTTGATTATGGATTCGGCACAGCACGTTCAGGTCGGCGTTTCTCGTGAACATCCCCCAATCAGTCCCCTCTCCTGGGGGAGAGGGCTAGGGTGAGGGCGAAAATTCCGGCTCAACATGCGCAACCGAAGCCGCCTCCAATGTGCGCAATCCCACCATCACAACAACCACCATCATGATCCCAGCGCCAATGGCCACGCCAAACCCCGCCCGCGCGCCCCACGCATCAATCACCAGCCCCGCCAGCATGCCGCCCAGCGCAACGCCAATGCTGATACCGGTGGTCATCCACGTCAGCCCTTCGGTGATCCGCGACGGCGGGATGATGATCGTCCCCAGCTTCATGACCACCACCATCGTCGGCGCAAACGAGATGCCGGCAATAAACAGCGTCGCTGAAAGGACATAAACGTCCGTGGCAAAAATGGGCAGCACGCCAGTGAACGCCGTGACCAATATCCCGATCAGGAACTGTTTTTCGATCGCCAGGGAAACCCTCATCGCGCCAAACGTCAGGCCCGCCACCAGTGAGCCGAACGCATAGGCCGCGAGGATGAAGGTCGCCGCCCCCGGCCAGCCTTGCGCATTGGCGAAGGCGACAACAGCGACATCGATTGCTCCGCCAATGACCCCCATCGCTAACAACGCGAGGACAATGGTGCGCACGCCGGGGATCAGCAAGGTTGAGCCGCTATGGCTGGCGTGACCGACGACAACCTTCGGCTCTGTCTGGCGTTGCAGCAGAAACGCCGTGACCCCGACAGCCAACAGCCCGACCGCAACCAGCGGCCCGGCTTCGGCGAAAAAGCTCACACTCAAACCAATCGCCAGTGGCGGGCCGATGATGTAGGCGAGTTCGGTCAATACGGTGTCCAGCGAGAACGCCGTGTGCAACTGCGGCTTGCCCCGGAACAACTGCGACCATCGCGCGCGGATCATCGATGGCATGCTCGGCATCGTCCCCGCCAATGCTGCCAGAACAAACAGCAAGCCGGCAGGTGCGCGCCAATAAACAGCGATGATCAGGGCCAGCAACATGGCTATGCTGAACGCCGTGACGACAGGTAGCACGCGGCTCTGGCCATGCTGATCAACCAGTCTGGAGATGTGCGGGCCGAGCAACGCATTGGCCAGGGTGAACGTCCCGGCGACTGCGCCGGCCAGCCAGTACACCCCGGTTTGCTGCACCAGCATGGTGATGATGCCGATGCCGATCATTGCCTGCGGCAAGCGTGCAATGGAACTCGCGAGCACTAGCCCGGTGGCGCCGGGGGTGGTTAGCAGTTCGCGGTAGTGATTGGCCATGGTGTCTCCATTCGATATTCGTCGCCGCTCAGCATCCGGCTGAACGCGTTGCCGACATCAAGACCTACGCGAACGTCAAAAGCAACCCTCACCCAGGGGGAGAGGGAGCTGACCGAAGTGTCTGGCGTTGTGCATCGACCTGAAAAAAACAGTCGATTATGGATTCAAAGCAGCACGTTCAAGTCGGCGTATTTCCTAAACATCCCCCATTCGGTCCCCTCTCCCTCTGGGAGAGGGTTAGGGTGAGGGGCTTTTCTGGCGGCCAAACAAAAACCCGCACAAGGCGGGTTTTGTTGATCGTTCCCACGCTCCGCGTGGGAATGCAGCCTGGGACGCTCCGCGTTCCTGATCTCAGTCAGCCAGACGCCAGGTAGTCCCACCCTTGCCGTCTTCCAGCACAACACCCATCGCCGTCAGCTGATCACGAATCCGATCCGACTCAGCCCAATCCTTCCCGGCCCGCGCCGCCAGACGCGCCGCAATCAGTGCATCAACCTCTGCCGCATCGACACGCCCTTCAGCGCCCGCCTGCAGGAAGTCATCCGCCTCCAACTGCAACACACCCAACACGCTCGCCAGCTCTTTCAGACGCGCCGCCAGACCTGCCGCTGCATCAAGATCGCTCTCACGCAGACGGTTGATCTCACGCACCATCTCAAACAGCACGGCGCAGGCTTCCGGCGTGCCGAAGTCGTCGTTCATCACCGTGGTGAAACGCTCGACGAAGGCTTCGCCGCCCGCCGGCGCCACAGTCGGCAGGCCTTTCAACGCGTGGTAGAAACGCTCGAGGGCGCCTTTGGCGTCCTTGAGGTTGTCTTCCGAGTAGTTGATCGCGCTGCGGTAGTGGCTCGACACCAGCAGGTAACGCACGACTTCCGGGTGATACTTTTCCAGCACGTCGCGAATGGTGAAGAAGTTGTTCAAGGACTTGGACATCTTCTCGCCATTGATGCGAATCATGCCGCAATGCATCCACGCGTTGGCGTAGGTCTTGCCGGTGGCCGCTTCGCTCTGGGCGATTTCGTTTTCGTGGTGCGGGAACTCGAGGTCGCTGCCGCCGCCATGAATGTCGAACGTCTCGCCGAGGCAGCAGGTGGACATCACCGAGCACTCGATGTGCCAGCCCGGACGCCCGGCGCCCCACGGCGATTCCCAGCTTGGCTCGCCCGGCTTGGCGGCTTTCCAAAGCACGAAATCCAGCGGGTCCTGTTTCGACTCGTCGACTTCGATGCGCGCGCCGATGCGCAGGTCTTCGATTTTCTTGCGCGACAGCTTGCCGTAGCCCATGAACTTGGCGACGCGGTAGTACACGTCACCGTTGCCCGGGGCGTAGGCGTAACCCTTGTCGATCAAGGTCTGGATCATCGCGTGCATGCCCGGAATGTGATCCGTGGCGCGCGGTTCCATGTCCGGCTTCTTGATGTTCAGGCGCGCTTCATCTTCGTGCATCGCCGCGATCATGCGCTCGGTCAACGCTTCGAACGATTCGCCGTTCTCGTTGGCCCGGTTGATGATCTTGTCGTCGATGTCGGTGATGTTGCGCACGTAGGTCAGGTCGTAACCGCTGAACCGCAACCAGCGGGTCACCAGGTCGAATGCGACCATGCTGCGGCCGTGGCCAAGGTGGCAGTAGTCGTACACGGTCATCCCGCAGACGTACATGCGCACCTTGTTGCCATCCAGCGGCTTGAAGACTTCTTTGCTCTTGGTGAGCGTGTTGTAGATCGTTAGCACGTTATTTCCCTTGACGCTGAATCACTGGCCCCACGAATCACGCAGGGTCACGGTACGGTTGAATACCGGCTGACCTGGTTTCGAGTCCTTCATATCAGCAACGAAGTAGCCTTCGCGCTCGAACTGGAAACGGTCTTCCGGCTGTGCATTGCCAAGCGATGGCTCAGCACGACAACCGGTGAGTACCTGCAGCGAATCAGGGTTGATGTTGTCGAGGAAACTCGCGCTGTCTTCAGCCTTCTCAGGGTTGGCCGAACGGAACAGACGATCGTACAGACGCACTTCGCACTCGACGCTGGCCGCGGCCGGCACCCAGTGGATCACGCCTTTGACCTTGCGGCCTTCAGGGTTCTTGCCGAGGGTTTCCGGGTCGTACGAGCAACGCAGTTCGACGATGTTGCCATCGGCGTCCTTGATCGCTTCGTCGGCACGGATCACGTAGCTGCCGCGCAGACGCACTTCACCGGCCGGTTCCAGGCGCTTGTAGCCCTTCGGCGGCTCTTCCATGAAGTCGTCACGGTCGATGTAGATTTCCCGGGCGAATGGCAGCGCGCGTACGCCCATGTCTTCTTTCGGGTGGCGCGGCAGTTCGAGGTTCTCGACCTGGCCTTCCGGGTAATTGGTGATGACGACTTTCAGCGGACGCAGTACGCACATGGCGCGTGGCGCGGTCTGGTCGAGGTCGTCACGGATGCTGAATTCGAGCATGCCGAAGTCGACCACGCCGTCGGAACGGTTGGTGCCGATCATTTCGCAGAAGTTGCGGATCGATTTCGGCGTATAGCCACGGCGGCGGAAGCCCGACAGCGTGGACATGCGCGGATCGTCCCAGCCATTGACGTGCTTTTCATCGACCAGTTGCTTGAGCTTGCGCTTGCTGGTGATGGTGTAGTTGAGGTTCAGACGGCTGAACTCGTACTGACGCGGGTGCGCCGGCACTGGCAGTGCGTCGAGGAACCACTCGTACAGCGGACGATGGCTTTCGAATTCCAGGGTGCAGATCGAGTGGGTGATGCCTTCGATGGCGTCCGACTGACCGTGGGTGAAGTCGTAGTTCGGGTAGATGCACCACTTGTCGCCAGTCTGGTGGTGATGCGCGTGACGGATGCGATACATGATCGGGTCGCGCAGGTTCATGTTCGGCGAGGCCATGTCGATCTTCGCGCGCAGCACGCGGGCGCCGTCCGGGAACTCACCGGCACGCATACGCGCAAACCAGTCGAGGTTCTCTTCTACCGAACGGTCGCGGAACGGGCTGTTCTTGCCCGGCTCGGTCAGGCTGCCACGGTATTCCTTGGCCTGCTCAGGGGTCAGGTCGTCGACGTAAGCCTTGCCGGCCTTGATCAGCTCGACGGCCCAATCGTGCAACTGGTCAAAATACTGCGAGGCGTAGCGCACTTCGCCGGACCACTCGAAGCCCAGCCATTTGACGTCGCTTTCGATCGCGTCGATGTATTCCTGGTCTTCCTTGGCCGGGTTGGTGTCGTCGAAACGCAGGTGCGTGACGCCGCCGAACTCCTGGGCCAGGCCGAAGTTCACGCAGATCGACTTGGCGTGGCCGATGTGCAGGTAGCCGTTGGGCTCCGGCGGGAAACGGGTGACGATCTGGGTGTGCTTGCCCGAGTCCAGGTCTGCCTGGATGATCGGCCGCAGGAAATTGACCGGCACGGCAGGGCCGGACTTGGCATTCGAGGTAGGGTCGACAGTGGGCTTGCTCATAGGATCCTTGACTTACATGTGCGCGGCCGCAGAGGGGGCCAGACAAAACAAAGCCGCTATCATAGCCGATGCTGTCAAGGGGCTGACAGAGCACGGCCTATAAAGGAGCGCATTTAATCGCAGGGATTTGGAAAAACAGCCTCGAAATTCGCGCCTGTCACGCTAAACTGCGCACCTTGGCCTACGGGCTGAACCGGTAACGGGCAGAAATGTCCCATTGCCCACGAATTCCTTATAAAGAGTAGCGATCATGACTCAAGTCAAACTGACCACCAACTTCGGCGACATCGTCATCGAACTGGACGCGGAAAAAGCGCCAATCACCGTTGCCAACTTTCTCGAATATGTTAAAGCCGGTCACTACGAGAACGTGGTTTTCCACCGTGTGATCAAGGGTTTCATGATCCAGGGCGGTGGTTTCCAGCCTGGCATGCAGGAAAAGAAAGACAAGCGTCCAAGCATCCAGAACGAAGCCGACAACGGCCTGAAGAACGAGAAGTACACCCTGGCCATGGCTCGCACCATGGACCCGCATTCGGCATCGGCGCAATTCTTCATCAACGCCACCAACAACAGTTTCCTCAACCACACCGCCAAAACCGCTCAGGGCTGGGGTTATGCAGTGTTCGGTAAAGTCGTTGCAGGCACTGACGTTGTCGACAAGATCGAAGGCGTGGCGACTACCTCCAAGGCCGGCCATCAGGACGTACCAGCAGACGACGTGATCATCGAGAAAGCCGAGATCATCGAAGCGTGATATTGCTGATTTCAGACTTGCATCTGGAAGAGGAGCGCCCGGACATTACCCGGGCGTTTCTGGATTTGCTCGCCGGAAGCGCCCGCTCGGCGAGTGCGCTGTACATCCTCGGCGACTTCTTCGAGGCGTGGATTGGCGACGACGCCATGACGCCCTTCCAGCGTTCCATCTGCCAGGCCCTGCGCGAACTGAGCGACAGCGGCACGGCAATTTTTCTGATGCACGGCAATCGCGACTTCATGCTCGGCAAGGCCTTCTGCAAGCAGGCCGGCTGTACGTTGTTGAAGGACCCGAGTGTCGTGCAGTTTTACGGCGAGCCGGTGCTGTTGATGCACGGCGATAGCCTCTGCACCCGCGACGTCGGCTACATGAAGCTGCGGCGTTATCTGCGTAATCCGATCACGCTGTTCATCCTGCGTAACCTGCCCTTGAGCAGCCGCCATAAACTGGCGCGCAAGCTGCGCAGTGAAAGCCGTGCACAGACGCGGATGAAGGCCAATGACATTGTCGATGTCACGCCTGAAGAGATTCCGCGGATCATGCAGGCGTTTGGCGTGAAAACCTTGATTCATGGCCACACCCACCGCCCGGCGATTCACAAGTTGCAGCTTGGTGAACAAGCGGCGAAGCGGATTGTGTTGGGGGATTGGGATCGTCAGGGGTGGGCGTTGCAGGTGGATGAAAGCGGTTACGCATTGGCGCCGTTCGACTTCGCCCCGCCGCTGGCTTTGCCGCACGGCTGAAGATCGCTTCCCCCTCACCCCAGCCCTCTCCCCCAGGGGGCGAGGGGGAAAGGGCGCCGACCGAGTGCAGCTCAAAACCCGCGCTCGACTCCCGATCTCAAATCACGCTTTCCCCAAACCGGAGTTCAAATCGGTGACTCAGGTCGGCGTACCTCGAAAGCACACCACGGTCAGTCCCCTCTCCTTCCGGGAGAGGGTTAGGGTGAGGGGCTTTTGACCTTAGTGCCCTGAAGCCGCAGGCCCCGCCTTCGCAGCAAACGGCGGCTTCGCCAGCCACACAATCAGAATCAACCCCATAAACCCCCAGCCCAGCAGCGTGAAGTAATCCACGGTGGAGAGCATGTACGCCTGGCTCGTCAAAATCTGATCCATCTGCGCATAAGCCGACTGGCTCGCCCCGCCCAAATGATTCAAGGTCTCGCGAGTCGCCGGTTCGAAAGTGCTGATGCTCTCACTCATATACGCATGATGCTGATCCGCGCGGCGAATCCAGATCCACGTGGTCAGCGACGCCGCAAAGCTACCGCCCAACGTCCGCAGAAAAGTCGCAAGACCAGCACCATCGGCAATCTGGCTCGGCGGCAGGTCCGACATCAGAATGCTCAAGGTCGGCATAAAGAACAGCGCCACACCAATGCCCATGAACAACTGCACCAGCGCAATGTGCTGGAAATCCACTTCATTGGTAAATCCGGCGCGCATAAAGCAACTCAAGCCAATCGCCAGAAACGCCAGTCCGGCCAGCAAACGCAGGTCGAACTTGTTAGCGTACTTGCCGACAAACGGCGACAGCAGCACCGGCAGAATGCCGATCGGCGCTACGGCCAGACCGGCCCAGGTCGCGGTGTAGCCCATTTGTGTCTGCAACCACTGCGGCAGGATCAGGTTGATGCCGAAGAACCCGGCGTAACCGAGCACCAACACTAGCGTGCCGATGCGGAAGTTGCGGTAGGCGAACAGCCGCAGGTTGACCACCGGATGCTGGTCGGTCATTTCCCAGATAACGAACACCGCCAGCGCGATCACCGAAATCGCCGCGCCGATGATGATGAAGTTCGACTCGAACCAATCCAGGTCATTGCCCTTGTCGAGAATCACCTGCAAAGCGCCGACGCCAATGATCAGCGTGATCAGGCCGACGTAATCCATCGGCTGACGGCTGGTTTCCACCGGACGTTTGGCCAGTTGCGAGCGCACTACCATCACCGCAAAGATGCCGATCGGCACGTTGATGAAGAAGATCCACGGCCAGCTGTAACTGTCGGTAATCCAGCCACCGAGGATCGGCCCGGCAATTGGCGCAACCACCGTGACCATCGCCAGTAACGCCAGGGCCATGCCTCGCTTCGCGGGCGGATAGACCGCGATCAGCAGGGTTTGCGTCATCGGGTACAGCGGCCCGGCGACCAGACCTTGCAGCACGCGGAAGCCGATCAGTTCCGGCATCGATGTTGAGATACCGCAGAGAAACGAGGCCAGCACAAACAGAATGGTGGCCCAGAGAAACAGCTTCACCTCGCCGAAACGGCGGCTGAGCCAACCGGTCAGCGGCAGCGCAATCGCGTTGCTCACGGCGAACGAGGTGATCACCCAAGTGCCCTGCTCCGAACTCACCCCGAGGTTGCCGGATATCGTCGGCAGCGCCACGTTGGCGATGGTGGTGTCGAGCACTTGCATGAACGTCGCCAGCGACAGGCCGATGGTGCTGAGCAACAGGCTGGGCGGCGTGAAAGAGGCGTTATTGCTCATTGTGAATCCTATGAAACCTGATTAGCGCCGGGCTCTCTGTAGGAGTGAGCCTGCTCGCGAAGGCGGCCTTTCAGACAAATAAATGCTGAATGACCCACCGCTTTCGCGAGCAGGCTCGCTCCCACAAGGAAAAGATTCAGCGTTGCGCGGTTTTGCTGACCGCGGCGCTGTTGTCGTGGATCAGCTGCGCAATCATCGCGTCGGCTTCGGCCAGCTGGCGATCGTAGACGTTGGTGCTGAACGAAGCCTTTTGTGGAGGCTGCTGTGCCAATACCGGGCCGCTCTGGTCGTGCAGGTTCACTTCAACGTTGGTCGACAGACCGACGCGCAGCGGATGCTTGGCCAGTTCTTCGGCGTTGATGTGAATCCGCACCGGCACACGCTGCACGATCTTGATCCAGTTACCGGTGGCGTTCTGCGCTGGCAGCAGAGCAAACGCGCTACCGGTGCCGGCGCCGAGGCTGTCGACGGTGCCGCTGTACTTCACGTCGCTGCCGTAGATGTCGGATTCGATGTCGACCGGCTGGCCGATGCGCATGTCACGCAGTTGGGTTTCTTTGAAGTTGGCGTCAATCCACAGCTGATCCAGCGGAATCACCGCCATCAACGCGGTGCCCGGCTGCACACGCTGACCGAGTTGCACGGTGCGCTTGGCGACGTAACCGGTGACCGGCGCGATCAAAGTGCTACGAGCATTGGTCAGGTAGGCCTGACGCAGATCTGCAGCCGCCGACATCACGTCCGGATGCGACGACACCACGGTGTCATCGACCAGCGCGCTGGTGGTTTTCAGCTGCTGCTTGGCGTTGGCCAGGGCGTTCTGCGCCGAGGTCAGGTCGTCGCGAGCGTGGGACAGTTCTTCCTGGGAAATCGCCCCGCCCTGCGCTAGGTTTTTCCGGCGGTTGTAGTTGTCCTGCGCCTTCTGTACTTCGGCCTGTTGCGCATTGACCTGGGCTTTCATGCCGTCAACGTTGCTGTAGAGGCCGCGTACCTGACGCACGGTGCGCGCCAGTTTCGCCTGGGCACTTTGCAGACCGACTTCAGCGTCGTTCGGGTCGAAGTTGATCAGCACCTGACCTTCGTGAACCAGATCACCATCGTCAGCACCAATGCTGACCACGGTGCCGGTCACCAGGGGGGTGATTTCGACAACGTTGCCGTTGACGTAGGCGTCGTCAGTGCTTTCGTTAAAGCGCCCGATGAATTCGTGATACGCCCAGACGCCGGCGCAGGCGAGCGCGACGACAACGGCCAGCACCAGCAGCATCACTTTGCGTTTGCGCGGGTTACCGGTGTCCGGGGTGTTGCCTTGAGCTTGGGTGTTTTCGGCAGTGGCCATGACAAGTACCTTGAATTAGTTGTGCGGCGTGGCTGGGCTGGCGTTGGCTGCGGTCAGGGTGTCACCCTGGAAGCCGCCGCCCAGCGCTTGCATCAGTTGAATCGACAGGTCGATCTGCTCGGCATTGAGGGTGGCCAGTTGACGCTGGGCCTGGAGCAATTGCTGCTCGATGCTGAGCACGTCCAGGTAGTTGCCGATGCCGGAACCGTAACGCTGGACGACGGTGTTGTAAGAGTCCTGGGCAATGTCGGTGGCGTGTTGCTGCGCACCGATCTGCCGACCGATGTCACGCAACTGGTTGATCGTGTCGCTGACGTCGCCCAGTGCCTTCACCAGACTTTTGTTGTACTGCGCCACCGCCAGGTCGTAATCGGCGTCGCGCGCATCGAGGTTGGCGCGCAGGCGCCCGCCGTCGAAGATCGGCACCGAGATGGTCGGGGCAATGTTGAAGAAGCGACTGGCCGAACCGAACATCGCGTCACCCAACAAAGACTCGGCACCGGCCGAGGCCGACAGGTTCAAGTTGGGATAGAAGCGGGTTTTCGCCGAGTCGATATCCTTGCTCGCCGCTTCAACGCGCCAGCGCGCAGCGACCAGATCCGGGCGACGACCGAGCAGTTCCGCCGGCAGCACCGACGGCACGGCGACAGCGCTGGCTTGCAGGACTTTCGGTCGGGCAATTTCGTTGCCGCGATCCGGGCCTTTGCCGAGCAGTACGGCCAAGGCGATCTTGGCGCTGTTCAGGCGTTTTTCTGCGTCGATCAGGCTGGCTTCGGAACTGGCTTCCAGACTCTGGGTTTGCTGGAACTGGTACTGGCTGTCGATCCCGGAACTCAGGCGACGCTGGCTCAGGTCGAGCATCTGCTTGGTGCGTTTGAGGTCTTCGTTGGCCAGGTCATAAACGATGTGCGCCTGACCGAGATCGCTGTAAGCGCGAGCGACGTCGGCGGCGAGGGTCAGTTGTGCAGCCTGACGATCGACCTCAGCGGCGCGAGCCTGGCCCAGTGCGGCTTCCCACGCATCACGCTGGCCGCCCCAGAGGTCGAAGTTGTAATTGAAACCGGCGCTGACGTTACGCACGGTGGCGTAGGCATCGCCCTGCCCTCGCGGGTCCTGATCCTTGGCCAGACGCGAACGGCTGATGCCGGCGCTGGCGTCGAGGGTCGGATAGCGTTCGGCGTCGGCGGCATACGCGGCGGCGCTGGCCTGATGGGCGCGCGCTGCGGCGATTTGCATGTCCGGGCTGTCGTGCAGCGCTTCGCGGATCAGACCGTCGAGCTGCGGATCACCGAGGCTGGTCCACCAGTCGCTTTTCGGCCAGGCGGCCGGCGACAGGGTCACGCCGTTGAGAGACTGGCCGACTTTCAGATTTTTCGCATCGAGGCTCGCGCCTGAAGTGTCGAGGCCGCTGTAGTTGGCGCAACCGGCGAGAATCATCGCCGACAGCACCAGCGTCAGGCTGCTGCGCAAGGTTTTACCGCTCATTGTGTTCACCTAACCGCTGGATGGTGATCGGGTCACCGGCTGCCAGCAGGATTTTCTTGAGGATGTATTCCAGGGTCTTCAACTCGTCCGGAGTGACGGCGCCGGCCAGTTCATTCATCGCATCGGCGCCGATATGCGGCAGACGATCGGCCAGTTGCTGGCCTTGCTCGGTCAGCTTGAGTTGCACCTGACGGCGATCGCCTTCGCTGCGCTGGCGAGCCAGAAAGCCTTTCTGCTCCAGACGATCGAGCATGCGCGTCATCGAGCCGCTGTCGAGCGACAGGTGCCGGCATAGTTCGGCCGGGGTATCGACGCCGAACTGGGCCATGATGATCAACACCTTGAACTGCGCGGCGGTGATGCCGTGGGGTTCCATGTGGGTGTCGATGATCCGGTCCTTGAGCAGCGCCGCACGGCCCAGCAACAGGCCGAGATGGCAATGTTTGAATTCGTCCGGGGTGAAATGCTTCATTTGCTCACCTAATAACTGCCTAGGCAGTGAATGTATGTCGAGATGTTACTGCCTAGGCAGCGAATGTCAATGGAATAGTTAGGAGGCTTGGTAATTAGTTGACCAATGGGCTGGGTTTTGTGGTGCCCACATAGACGCCATCGCTGGCAAGCCAGCTCCCACAGGGTCCGTGTCGCACACAAAATTCATGCACGCCGCAGAAACCTGTGGGAGCTGGCTTGCCAGCGATGGCGGCGACTCGGTGTGAAGCCGATCAGAATTCGTCGGGAGGATGGGCTGGCGGTTGCGGTTGCGGTTGCGGTTGCGGTTGCGGTTGCGGTTGCGGTTGCGGTTGCGGTTGCGGCTGCACAGGATGCACCTCACGCCCCCGCAACGCAGTGCCCACATACCCAAAGGCCCGCTTGCTCACCGCATACATGCTGTGCCAGCCCGGCGGTGCCGGCTCGATGGCGGCATGCAACGCTCGCGCATAATCAAGCACCAGCCCGGGCGTCCAGGCCATCGCCTCTGCCCGTTTGCGCACTTGCGCAGCAACCCAGAACTCGGGGCTGAAGATGACTCGGGTGAAATCCAGCATGCTCGAATGCCCCCGGTTCATCGCCCCTTCCAAGGCCGCTTCGAGGCTATGGGCGACAGCACTGGAACAATTGCGACTGGTCAGGTTGTACGTGCTGTTCTGCCGATACTCTGTCCAGAACGCATGGAGTCGCCGGGCGTCATAGTGGGCAAAACTGACCTGCACCGAAGACAGACACCAGTCCGCCACCTCGCCGGCATAGTCAGGCAGAAACCTGCCGGCAACATCGTTGTTCGGCGTCGCCCGCAGCAAGCGCACAAAATCCCCCGCCGAGGGATCGATGTCGTCCTGCGGGTAATGGCTGATGTAAATGTCCGGGCCACATTCCAGTGCCGCGTGACCGGCGGAGATAACGCCATTGATGTCGACCGCCGCGATGTAGCGGTTGAGCAGGCGGTTGCGCACCAGGGTGTCGTCGACGGTGCCACTGGGGGTCCAGACGTGAATCACCAACGCATCGCTGCTGGCCGGCGCACTGACCGACAAAGGGCTTGTCAGCGGCGGCTGGTTTTTGAAGCGCACGGCTTGCCGCAACAAGGCGCAACCGGTCAGGAAAAGGCTCATGCCAATGCAAAACGGCACCGTGCCCTTATACAGCGTCGGATACGGCTCAAGGATAAACACGCCAAAGCCGATTTCGAACAACCCCGCCAGCAGCGACACTTGCCAACCGACAAAGCGCACCACCAGCGCCGCCGCCAGCCGAAAACCGCCATCGAGCAGAAAAGCCCCGCCAAACAGCACCGCAAGAATCAGCCCGGCGGCGTGTTGCCGGTCGACGATCAGCAGCCCCAACAACAGAAACGCCAGTCCGCGCGCTCTGCGCAAGGCCGCAGCAGTTCCGGCTTGCGGTGCCGGCACCAGCAGCAGGATCAGCGCTTCGAGCAGCAACAGATAGCCGAAGAGATGCAGCGGAAAATACAGAACGCCGTCCAGCGCATCAATGAAGATGCCCACTCCGGCCGCGCCCCAGACGATGCCCGTCAGCGCCAGCGCGGACCAACGCTTGCGGACAAAGTCGTGACCGAGCAAGACCATACTCAAGCGGACCATATGACCTCTCTGGTGAACCGGGGACCGCACAACCTGCAAGGTTTTCAGGCTTCGGTGAGTCTAATACATCGCCGCGTTTGCGCAGGCGCGGGAGCGTGTTCTAAGAATCGCCTGATGTCCATCGGCAAACGGCGTGTTTAACGTACGCCGCTCTTTGGCCGACACGTATAGCCCTTTTCATGAAGCGAATAACTCTGCAGCGCCCCCTGCTCACCCTTGTCGCGGCGACGTTGCTGACCTGCGCGGCGGACGCGATGGCGGCGAATTGTAGCTTCAACGGTTCCCCTTCCACGCAAACGCTCAGTTACGGCGGCAGCCTGGCCAATGGCGGCCTGACCATCCCCGCCGACACACCGGATGGCACGGTGGTTTATCAGGAAACCGCGCAGCAATCGAGCTCGCACAGTTGGTCGTGCAATGCGAGCTCGTTCTACGGAATAGCGGTCAATCCCGCGTTTGGCACCCCGACCGGTACCGTAAGGACCTTCCCCCTTGGCAAGACCGGGCTGTCGTTCCGTATCTGGATGGGTATGCTGGATCGCTATGAGCCCTCGCTCTTTTCGGTCGCCCCAAAAGGCTACGGCGTGATGTCAGGCTCGATCCGCCTGGAAATCGTCAAGTCAGGCCCATTGGCGGCGCAGATCACGATACCGGCCGGCAACCTGGCCAGCCTGAAAGCCGGCGAGCTGATTCTGAATAACTTCAATTTGACCAATGCGCTGGTGTTGAATGCGGCCTCCTGCCAGACCCCTTCCGTCCCGGTCGCGATGGGCGATGACTATCAACTCCAGGAGTTTAGCGACGCGGGCGCCAAACCCCGCACCGTGCGCTTCGACATTGCCCTGAATCAGTGCCAGACCGGCATCAAGAAAGTCACCTATTCACTCAAAGCCACCACGCCCGTCATCGACGCGACCAAGGGCATCGTCGCGCTCAACAGCACCTCCACCGCCAGCGGCATCGGCCTGCAATTGATGAACGACGTCGGGCAGCCGATCGCCTTCGATACCACCTACCCGTTCAACGCCTTCACCACCACCGGCACCGATTTCAAGATCCCGTTAACCGCCGCGTACTACCGTCTGCCCACGGGCGAACTCAAGGCCGGCAGCGCCAACACCGAAGTCACCTTCATCGTGAACTACTTGTAGCACTCTAAGGATCGTCTGATGTTCCCCGCTCCCGGCCCTCCCTAGAGTGCCGGGATGCGATTGAAGAACTACCTCCACCAGATCAGCCCGATCCTGTCCTCGCCCGATGCGGCGCGGCGTCTGCTGCGCATTTTTGCCCTGGTGCTGCTGGTGGGCATTCTCGGCGGCGTCTACAGCTTTCTGCTGTTTACCTTCAACAATGAGATTTCCCAACGGCGCAGCTACATGAGCAGCGCCATCGCCGAAGCGCATACCTTTTTCACCACCCGCGAAGCACTGCTGGAAAGCCTGAGCCTGTCGGCCACACGCAAGGCGAAAATAAACGTGCCGGTGTCCGAGGAAGAAATCCGTTTGCTGCTGGGACAAACGCCGGGCAAGCAATGGAGCATCTGGCTGACCCAGCGCATGCGCGATTACCTGAAAGCCAAGCAGCTCAATCTGCTGTATGTCAGCAATGGCGGTCATGTATTGCGGCTATACAACGCGACACCGCTGGTCGTCGGTTTGCCACAGGCCACGCTGGATCAGCTGGAAGCGCTCAAGCTCACGGCGACCTTGTCGGAACTGTGGCTGACCCATGCCGCAGACGGCCACTCGCGGCTGTACATCTTCATCCGCCTGGATGAACGCGACGTCCACTCCGGCTGGCTCGGTCTGGAAATGGACGACCGTGAAGTCTCCAATGCCCTTAGCGACCACAGTGCCGGCGAGTTCACCATGTTCAACTCCCAAGGCAAACCGCTGTTCAGCAACAGCCACAAACCACCGCCAGAACAGCACCTGCCGTTGCTGCGACAACAGGATTTCTTCGGCTTCGTCGGCAATGGCTGGTTGCCCGAGCAATTGGTGTTGCGCAAGCAACTGAAATCGTCGGATTGGCAGCTCACCTACTCCATTGACTTGCTGGCGGTGCTGCGCGCGTTGTGGCCGCAAATGCTCGGCGCGCTGCTGTTCTGCGTGTTGAGTATCAGCCTGGTGTGCCTGTTGGTCCGTCGTCTGGAGCATCGTTTCATCACCCCGGCGATCCAGCGCATTCAGGCGCTGGTGGAAAGCGAACTGTTCAGCCGCGACGTGATTCAAACCGCGCCGGTGGCGCTGTGCGTGTTGCGCCGCAGTGACGGTCAAGTGGTGCTGGATAACACCCTCGCCCGGCAATGGTTGGGCCAGTGCAGCGAACAACTGGGCGCCGGCTGGATCCGCGATGCGTTCGACCAACACTCGCCGTGCCTGACCGATTACTTCGAGACTGCCGACGGTCGTCACCTGTACCTGAGCTGTGCGCCGACCCGCTACAAAGGTGAGGACGTGTTGCTCTGTGCATTTAGCGATATCAGCGCACGGCGGCAGATCGAAGCAGCACTGGAACAGGCACGCCAATCGGCCGATGCCGCCAACGAAGCCAAGACTTTGTTTCTGGCGACCATGAGCCACGAAATCCGCACCCCGCTCTACGGCGTGCTGGGCACGCTGGAACTACTCGGGCGCACGCAACTGGACACTCAGCAGAAAAGTTACCTGCGAGCCATCGAAGGTTCGTCCGCTACCTTGCTGCAATTGATTTGCGACGTGCTCGATGTGTCGAAGATCGAGGCCGGGCAACTGGCGCTGGAGCTGAGCGAATTTTCCGTCCTCGATCTGGTGCACGAGGTAGTGCAGGGTTACGCCGCTGCCGCGCAAAGCAAAGGCCTGCAACTCTATGCCTGCCTTGACCCGCAACTGCCTGAGCGCTTGATCGGCGATGTCAGCCGAGTGCGACAGATCCTCAACAACCTGCTCAGCAACGCGGTCAAGTTCACCGATTCCGGACGCGTGGTATTGCGGGTCAGACTGCTCGCTCGCGAAGGCGAACGCGTGTGCCTGCAATGGCAGGTTTCCGACACCGGCAAAGGCATCGCCCATGACGATCAGGCGTTTATTTTCGAGCCGTTTTACCAGACCGCCGGCAACACCAATGTGGTTGCCGGCACCGGCCTGGGGTTGCCGATCTGCCTGCGCCTGACCCACTTGATGAATGGCACCCTGCGCATGGTCAGCGAGCCGGGCCTGGGCAGCAGTTTTTCCCTGAGCGTGCCGCTGGAGCAACGCTGCGGCAACGCACCCTCTACTGCTTTGCCGCCCTTGGCCGCGGACCTCGTCTATGTCGTTTCGCCTGTGCGCGAGCTGGCCGACAGCATCAGTGGCTGGTTGCGTCGTTGGGGCGCCCGCGCGCATATCGGCGCACCGGACGACATCGAGCCTGATACAACGGCAGTGTTGCTGGAACTGTATCCCGCGGCCTTCGGACAGCGCCCGAACCTGACATGGCGTGGGCCGCGCGTACTGGCCAGCGGTGACGGCGCCCATGAGCCGCAGTTCAGCGGCGACGGCTGGCAAGTCAATCTGAATGATCTGCTGGCGATCCAGCGCGCCGTTCGCCAGGCCCATAGCGGCCAGATCGTTCACCGCCCGCAAGACAGTGAACCCCACGCGATGCGTCCGTTGCACCTGCACATCCTCGTGGCCGAGGACAACGTCATCAATCAGTTGATCCTGCGCGATCAGCTCGAAGAACTGGGCTGCACCGTAGCGCTGGCCAGCGATGGCGAAGAGGCTTTGGCGCTCTGGCGCGATACTGCGTTCGACATCGTCCTGACTGACGTCAACATGCCCCGTCTCAACGGCTACGAACTGGCCAAAGCCCTGCGGCGCCTCGGTTGCAGCATTCCGATCATCGGCGCGACCGCCAACGCCCTGCGCGGTGAGGACGCGCTGTGCCTGGCTGCGGGCATGAATCACTGCCTGGTCAAACCTTTTACGCTACGAGCCTTGTTCGCTGTCCTGGCTCCCTACGAACGAGTCGCCCATGAAGCCCTGTAGCATTCTGATTGTCGAAGACCACCCCTTCCAGCACCTGTATTTGCAGAACCTGTTCAGCGAGTTGGGCGACTTCGATCTGGCGTGCGCCAAGGACGGCGAAGAAGCACTGGATTGCCTGAAACAACGCGACTTCGATCTGGTGCTCACCGACCTGCTGATGCCGGGCATGGACGGTGTGCAGTTTATTCAGGGCCTCGCCGCGCAACGTTCGCGCCCGGCACTGGCGATCATGAGCGCCGCCTCACGACGGATGCTGATGGGCGCGAGCCTGGTGGCGAGCAACCTGCAAGTGAAAGTCATCGGGCTGATTTCGAAACCGGTGAATGCCGCCGCCCTGCGCTGCCTGATCGATCAATTGCAGGCGCTGCGCCAGAGCGTCCCGGCGGCGATCCATCCCGGCATCGATCGCCAGAGTATTTGCAACGCCCTCGACAACGGTGAACTGCAAGCCTGGTTTCAACCGAAGAAGGCTTTGAACAATGGCCGGATCGTCGCCGCCGAAGCGCTGGTACGCTGGAATCATCCTGAACATGGCACGCTGCTGCCCGGGGTATTTTTGCCGGCGTTGATTGCGTTCGGTCTCGAAGAGCCGTTGCTCTGGTGCGTGCTGAAACAAGCGATTGCCGCCCAAGCCATCTGGCGCGAACAGGGCTATGACATTCCGGTTTCGATCAACCTGCCGACGCACCTGCTCAACAGCCACGACCTGCCCGACCGCATTCTCGCTTTCGTGCTTGCCCATCAAGGCTTGCCCGCGCGGATCTGTTTCGAATTGATGGAGTGCTCGGTACCCGACGACATCAGCAATTTCTACGCCGGCGCGTGCCGCTTGCGGATCAAGGGTTTCGGTCTGTCGCAGGATGATTTCGGCAAGGGCTACAGCTCGTACATGAACCTGGTGTCGGCGCCGTTCACCGAACTGAAAATCGACCGTGCTCTGGTACAAGGCTGCAACGCCAACGCCGAACTCGCGCAGGCGCTGACCAGCATTGTCAGCCTCGGTCGCCAATTGGGTCTGACGGTGGTGGCCGAAGGCGTAGAAACCGCACAAGAACTTGCTCTGTTGCGTAAAATCGACTGCACTCAGGTTCAGGGTTTCCTGATATCCCACGCCGTTTCAGCCGATCAGTTCCAGCACTTGCTGACCCACGACGGGCCGGCGAACGCCTGGTGAGCGGCACGTGGCTATTGTTGAACGTCGCTCGCTACCGAGGTCACTGTGTCCCAAGGCTGCCCCATCACCGCTGGTCAGGCGCTTTAATGCCGCAGACCAATGCATTTCTGGACAAACTGGCCAGCAGTTCGTTGCGTTTGAACAAAACTCTGCTGCTGCTCGGCGCCCTGGTGTTGCTGCTGTTGGGCATCAGCTATGTGGGGGTGCTGCGCATGCTCGAAGAGCAGCGCGACACCCTGCAGTTTCACTTCGCCCGATTGATGGAGAACATCCACGAGCAGGAAGTGTTTCTGCGCGATATCTCGCAAGCCAGTGCCAAGGGTCGATATTTCCCTTTGGTGGTGTTGCCCACCTATTCGCAAAAGCTGCTGCCCGATGAAGGCCCGAATATCTATGAAGGTCGCGGCTTGCCGTTTTCACTGCCGTTCAGTGTGAAGATCGATCCGAACAGAATCGCCGCCGACCAATACCCCAAGGTTTTCGCGCTGGGCAGTTATCTGGCCGCCTACTACAGCGCGTTCTGGGCGGCGTCGCACTATCAGTCGCCGCAAGTGATCCTGCTCAATGGCCCCGACAATTTCGACGTGGCCGTGCCCTCCGCCGGACGCTTGCGCGGTGCCGGCCCGATGCAGATCGGCGCGTTTGCTCAAGTGATGAGCCAGGTGAATCAGCATGCACGCGAGCAGCCGTCATCAGTCGCTGATCATCAAGTGCATTGGGTGCCCTACCCGCCCACTCAGGACAGCGAGGCAACACCGACGCTGCTGGCCTACGTCAGGATCAATCTGCTCCAGCCAACGCTTACCATCGAGGGAGCCGATTCCTGGGTGGTGGTCGGCACGTTGCTGAAACTGTCTCAGGTCAACAACATCGAGCGCTTGATGGAGTGGTCGATCTACGATGACTTCACCTTGATCACCCCGGCTGGCGTGGTCTTGACCGGCGCACAGAGATCCGACCAGGAACTGGATGAGGGGATAAATTTCGACCGTGACGGCCTGGTGTTCAAACTGAGCAGCCCCGGCGCACAGCACTGGACCGCGATCTACGTCATCAGCCTGCGCAGTTTTCTCAGCTATGCGCTGTGGCCATTGCTGTGCCTCGTGGCGGTGGTGCTGGCGTTGCTTGGTTGCGGTCGGGTCATCAATCGCTGGTACACCGCGCGCGTGATCATCCCCGCGCAAAGTGCGCACGCGAGCATCGCCGAAAGCGAGGCGTTCAGCCGTGCGGTGATCGACACCGCACCGACCGGCCTCTGTGTGATTCGCCGCAGCGATCACCACGTGCTCCTGGAAAACCAGCGCGCCCAGCAATGGCACGACAGCAGCCGTTTGATGAGCCTGCTCAAGTCACACAGCGAGTCCGGCCATGCCGATCTCGAGATCGACGGGCGTCATCTGCATCTGGCTTTCGTCTCGACGCGCTATCAAGGCCAGGATGCCTGGTTGTGTGCGTTGCATGACGTGACCCGGCATATCGAAGACGCCGCCGCCCTGGAAGAAGCCCGTCATGCGGCCGACTCGGCCAACCAGGCCAAGAGCCGCTTCCTCGCCACCATGAGCCATGAAATTCGTACCCCGCTCTACGGCGTGCTGGGCACCCTCGAATTGCTCGGGCTGACTCCGCTCGCCCCGCGCCAGCAGGATTATCTGGACACCATCCAGCGTTCCTCCGCCAGCCTGTTCAAGCTGATCAGCGATGTGCTCGATGTGTCGAAGATCGAGGCCGGGCAAATGACCCTTGAGCTTCAGGACTTCTGCCCGCTGGAGCTGACTGAAGATGTCGTGCGTACTTACAGCGCATTTGCCCGCGCCAAAGGCCTGCAACTGTATGCCTGCATCGATTCGGGCTTGCCGGATCAACTGCGCGGTGACCCGTTGCGCATCCGCCAGATCCTCAACAACCTGCTGAGCAACGCGATCAAGTTCACCGACAACGGTCGCGTGGTGCTGCGCGTGCGCGTGGTGCAAAACATTGCTGGCAGCGCCGAAGTGCAATGGCAGGTCAGCGACTCGGGGGTGGGGATTTCCCCGGCGCAGCAACAGCAATTGTTCGACCCGTTCTATCAGGTCAACGATGCCGACAGTCAGGCCGGCGCGGGTCTGGGCCTGGCCATCTGCAAATGGCTGTGCGAGTTGATGCTAGGGAAGTTGAGCGTGGTCAGCGAACCCGGACTGGGCAGCAGTTTTACCCTGCAACTCACGCTGGAGAACAGGCCGGGCGCATTGGCCGACTGCCCCGCCTTCGTGGCCGGCAGCCCCGCCGTTTATGTACGTGCACCGATCAGCGAACTGGCGCTGCACCTGATGGCCTGGCTGAACCGTTTTGGTCTGGATTGCCGCTTAGTGACGACCGAGATGCCACCATCCTCGGCGCTGCTGGTGGACCTCACGCCTCTCGACAACGCTCCGCACTGGAGCGGGCCACGGATCGTCGCCATTGCGGGCGGCCCCAATCCGGCGCAGCCAAGCGGTGCAGACTGGGCGGTCGACGCCGACGATGTGCGCGCGATTGCCTGGGCTATTTATCTGGCACAACACGGCGCCAATGCGCAGCGCCCCGCCGCGTTGCAGGCAAAGACCCGCCCACTGAATCTGCAAGTGCTGGTGGCCGAAGACAACGTGATCAACGCGGCAATCATCAAGGAACAACTGGAAGCACTGGGCTGCGCGGTGGTCGTCGCCGCGAATGGTGAACAAGCCTTGGCGCAGTGGGCGCCCGGCCGCTTCGATCTGCTGCTGACCGACGTCAACATGCCGGTCATGAATGGTTACCGACTCGCCGAGGCTGTACGCCAGCAGGACTCGACGCTGCCGATCATCGGCGTCACCGCCAACGCCCTGCGCGAAGAAGGCGAACGCTGTGCCGCCGTCGGCATGAACGCATGGATGGTCAAGCCGCTGAACCTCGCTACCCTGCGCACGCAACTCGAGCAACATTGCAAAATCGCTGTGGCCCCCGTTATCGATGCCCCGCCGCCGCTATCTGCAAAAATGCGCGAGTTGTTTGTCACCACCCTGCGCCAGGACATTCAGACCACCCTGACGGCACTGGATGCCGCCGACGCCAACAGCGTGGCGCAGCAACTGCACGGCATGGCGGGGGCGCTAGGGGCAGTGCAGATCAACGCCTTGGCCAGCGCGTTTGTCGAGCTGGAATGCCGCTTGACCGGCATGGCCGTGACGCCCGCTCTGGCTGTGGCGGTGCGACAAAATCTGACGCGGCTGCAAGATCTGCTCGACTCCCTCGAATAACTTCACTCTGGATAAATCACTCATGGAAACCTTCAACGTTGTCATTGCCGATGATCATCCCATCGTGCTCCTGGGGGTAAGGGAACTGGTTGAGCGTGAACAACGCTTTCGCGTGGTGGGCGAAGCCGTAGGCTCCGATGAGCTGATCAAGCTGCTGGAGACCAAGCCTGTAGATCTGTTGATCACCGACTTCAACATGCCTGCCGATTCGACCTATGGTGACGGCCTGAAACTGGTGGAGTACCTGATAAGGCACTTTCCCAAGGTTCGAGTGCTGGTACTGACCATGATTTCCAATCCATTGATCCTGACGCGCCTGCAGGAACTGGGTGTGCTGGCAGTCATTCAGAAAAACCAGTTGCACGACGAAATCGAGACCGCCCTCAAAGCGATTGCCAAGGGCAGCCCGGTGCGCTGGCAGGCACCCGCGCCGACATCGGTGGTGAACGACGGCGCCGATCTGGATGAACGGTTTTCCCGGTTGTCGCCCAAGGAGCATGAAATTCTGCGTTTGTTCGTTCAGGGCCAAGGCGTCAACGACATTGCCCGCCACTTGAACAGAAGTGCTAAAACCATCAGTACGCAAAAAATATCGGCAATGCGCAAACTTGAAGTCTGCAGTGATCAGGACTTATTGGCTTATTGCATAGAGCGCAACTTGTTTAACTAACAGGTAATGACACTCTAGTTAAAGACGACTTCTAGGAATCGTCTGATGTTCCAGCAAAAGTGCGCGCTATATCGTGTTGTTGTTTTAACCCCAACCATTGGAAAACAACATGAAAAAGCTGACTCGCGCACTTCTCGCCCTTTCGATCATTGCCGCTGCCGGCAACGCTCTGGCAGAAGATCCACCGGCCCCAACCCCGACCAAGGCTGGTAGCGGCACCATCAACTTCACCGGCACCATCAACAACGATGCCTGCTCGGTTGAAGGCGCCGGAAGCAACAAAACCATTTCGGTCAACATGGGCGAAGTGTCGATCAAGGACATGGGCACCGCCACTGCACCTAAAGGCAACGGCACCCTGAGCGCCGAAAACTTCGACATGAAGATCAACTGCAACGCCGGCACAAAAGTGGCGATGATCTTCGAACCAACCAAGGGCGCAGGCTCGGGCATCGTTGCCGGGACCAAAGTGCTGAAGCTGATCGACGGCCTGGGCGCTGCGAAGAACATCGGTATCGCCTTGCTCGACTCCAATGGCGCGTTGATCGACCTGAGCTCGCCATCCACCGCGAAGATCGAAAACACCCTGCAAGACAGCAACACCACGCTGAAATTCTCGGCCGCCTACGTCACCACCGCCGACGTGGCAACTGCCGTTGCCGGTCGCGGCGATGCCACCCTGCCGTTCACCCTGCAATACGAATAACCCGCGCGAATGCTCGAGCCCGGTGCGGGGCCACGCGGCCCCGCGCTTTCAATCACTTGCGCGGTAACCATCATGTTTTATCGTCACTCATTGTCCTTTTGCGCAGGCCTGCTGGGCCTGTTCGTGGTCAATCAGGCCACGGCCGGCATTTCCTTGAGCAGCACCCGTCTGGTCTTCGACGGCCAGCACAAGGAAGCCGGCATCACCGTACGTAACAGCGGTGCAGATGTCCTGGTCCAGTCGTGGATCGACACCGACGCCAGCGAATCCGCGTCCGTGCCGTTTGCGGTTACGCCGCCGTTGGTGCGCGTCAGCGGCGACGAACAGCAAATACTGCGGGTCATCTACGAAGGCACCGGCATGCCGAGCGACCGCGAATCGGTGGTCTGGCTCAACGTGCAGGAAATCCCCCAGAACGCGAAGACCCAGAACACTTTGCAGCTCGCTGTGCGCCAGCGCATCAAGGTGTTCTTCCGCCCGGCCGGTCTGAAAAACAACGCCTATCTGGCACCGGGTGAATTGACCTGGCGCTTGGCCGAGCGTGCCGGCAAAAGCGTGCTGGTGGTGAACAACCCCGGCCTGTATCACGTGTCGATTGCCGATATCACCTTGCAATCCGGCGCACTCAGCGAGCATCCGTTTGATTCGATGATGATCGCCCCCGGCGAACGCAAAGAGTTCGCCCTCAAACAACTTTATTCAACTAATGCGGCAAATTTGTTGTTCAGCAGCATTAACGACTATGGAGCCCAAGATCCTTATACCGCGCAACTTTCCAACAGCGCCGACACCAGCGCCAGTCCAAAGAAAGAAACGCCATAACTCGCGAATCGCTCTGATCGCACACTTTCACTGTATTTCTCTTCGCTCCGTTAGTTCGTATCGGAGGTGATATAGGGTTCCTGCATGTTTTTACTCAAACGCGACGGTTTGACGTCGTTGTTGATCGCCTCGGCTATCAGCTCGGCGTGCCAGGCTGACGGCGAAGAACAGTTCAACACGTCGTTTCTGCAAGGTGCCGCGTCGACTGTCGATGTGCAATCGCTGCTCGCCAGCAACAGCGTACTGCCCGGCAACTACCGGGTTGACCTCTACAGCAACGACACGCTGGTCGGTCGTCGCGACATCGACTTCCGTCGCCACCCCGGCAACGGCAAGATCCAGGCCTGCCTGACCCTGGAAATGGTCCAGCAATTGGGCGTCGACATCGCCAAGTTGCATGCCAGCGGCAAACTCAACGCTGACGACCCGAACGCCTGCCTCGACCTGCCGGCATTGATCGAACATGCCAGCGTGCGTTACGACGTGCCGCGCCTGCGCCTGCTGGTCAGCGTGCCGCAAAGCGCCATGGAACGTGGCCGGCGTGGTTACGTTGACCCGGCCCTGTGGGACGAAGGCGTGCCTGCGGCGTTTATCAACTATCAACTGAGCAGCAACCGTAACAGCACGCAGACCGCCAACACGCTTTCCAATAACGTCGGCTTGCGCAACGGCATCAACCTGGGTGGCTGGCGCTTGCGCAACGAGTCCAACTTCAACAGCAGCACGGGCCAGCCGAGCACCTTCAAAAGCAACCGCAGCTATCTGCAACATGACCTGACCGCGTTGAAAGGCCAGTTCAGTGCCGGGGATATTTTCTCCGACGCCGACCTGTTTGACAGCGTGCGCTATCGCGGCTTGAAACTGGCCTCCGATGACGGCATGCGCGCCGACAGCGAGCGCGGCTATGCGCCGGTCATTCGCGGGACTGCCCAGTCCAGCGCCACGGTGGAAATTCGTCAGAACAACTACATCCTCTACACCACCAACGTGCCGCCGGGCCCCTTCGAGATCAGCGATATCTATCCCAGCGGTTCCAACGGCGATCTGGAGATCACGATTATCGAGGCCGACGGTCAGCGCCGGGTGACGGTGCAGGCGTTTTCCAGCCTGCCGATCATGGTGCGCCAGGGGCAGTTGAAGTACAGCGTCTCGGCCGGCCGCTACAACAGCAACAGCGATGATCTGCAATCGCCGCAGTTCGTCAGCAGCACACTGGCCTATGGCATCAGCAGCAACTTGTCCGGCATCGTCGGCGTACAGGCGACCGAGAATTTCCAGGCGTTGTCCGTGGGCGCCGGGCGCAATACGCCGATCGGCGCCGTGTCACTGGACGTGACCCATTCCGCCAGCCGCACCTTTGGCCAAGTGGTCAAAGGCAACAGTTTGCGCGCGCTGTACGCCAAGACATTTACCGGCACCGACACCAGCTTCACCCTCGCCGCCTATCGCTATTCGACCGAGGGCTATCGCACCCTCACCGACCACGTCGAGGAACTGAGCCACGAGGGCGAAAAACGCACGGGCAACTCGAAAACCCGTACCGACCTGACCATCAACCAGAGCCTGGGGACTAACCAGCAATATGGCAGCGTTTACCTCAACGCCAGTGACCAGCGTTATTGGGGGCGCGGCGGATCGCAAAGCCTGTCGGCGGGTTACAGCAACTATTGGGGCGATGTCAGCTACAACCTCGGCGCGACTTACACCAAGGACGTCGGCAACTATGGGCCGGCGAACAACGACACCCTGGTCAACCTGTCACTGTCGTTCCCGCTGGGTTCAAAACCGCGCGCGCCGAGGGCGTTCGTTTCCGCGAGCACGCAGAAAGCCACCGACAGCACCCAGGTCGGGATCAACGGTTACCTGACGGAAGACAGCGACACTTATTACTCGGTGCAAGGCGGCAACAGCAGCACCGGAGGCAGCAGCGGTTCAGCCAACCTGAGCACCCGCACCTCTGTGATGGACATCAGCGCCGGTTACAGCCAGGGCCGCGGCTACAACTCGCAGAATCTCAATCTGGCCGGCTCGATCGTCGGCCACGGCGGCGGGATCAACCTCGGGCAAACCGTGGGTGAGACGTTTGCGTTGGCGCAGGTCGAAGGCGTTTCCGGGGTGAAAATCGGCAGTTTCTCCGGAGCGAAAACCGGGCGTAACGGCTATGCCGTGGTGCCCAACGCGCAACCCTATCGGGTCAACTGGATCAACCTCGATACCCGCGATCTGGGCGGCGATATCGAGATCGACAATGCGACCCGGCAAGTGGTGCCGCGCCGCGGTGCGGTGGTGCTGGCGCGCTATGCGAGCAAGACCGGTCGCCGTGTGCAATTTGCCTTGTTCGATGCGCAGCACCAGCCGATTCCCTTCGGCGCGTCGCTTGAAGATGGCGCGGGTAAGCAACTGGCAATCTCCGACCCGAGCGGCAAGGCACTGGCGCTGGTCGCGGACGACGCCGGCACCCTGACCATCAATTGGCAAGGCCAGCGCTGCGAGGCGTCGTATGCACTGCCCGAGCGGGACAAGGCGTTGAACTACGAGCGGGCCTCCCTGGTGTGCCGCGCGCCAGTGGCTGACTGAGAAGACGCCATCGCTGGCAAGCCAGCTCCCACAAAGTCCTTGGCGCACACAACAATCATGTACGCCACAGAAGCTTGTGGGAGCTGGCTTGCCAGCGATTGAAGCGACTCGGTTCAGGAGAAAGCGCGATCTAGAAATCGCGCTTGTAGAAAATATCCAGCGAACTGGCCACGCCACTGGCCGCTTCGACATAAACCTTCTTGCTCAGCTTATAGCGCAGCGCAATGGTGCTGGCCGGTTCAAACACGCCAACGCCATAACGCAAACTGAGCTTCTCGGTAATATTGCCGCTGGCCACCACACTGGTGGCATCGCCGCTGCCTGCCGTGTCGAGCTGGAAGTCCTGAATACCCAGATCCTTGGCCAGGCTGCTGGTGACCCCGGAGCTGCCCATCAGACCCAGACCCAATGCCGCTTGCGCGAGCATGTTGTTGTCTTCGCCGTTGGTGCTCAGCGGACGACCGAGGACCAGATAGGACAACGCCTGCTCCTGGCTCATCGCCGGCTCGGAGAAGATCTGTGTGGTCGGCTGCTCGGCGCTGCCACTGAGGCGAATACCGGCGATCACGTCGTCGGTCTGGCGGATCGCTTCGATGTCCAGATACGGCTGATCGAGGGGGCCGGCGAACAACAGACGCGCACGGCGCACTTGCAGGCGCTGGCCGTAGGCACTGTAGCGGCCGTCGTTGAGCCACAGTTCGCCACGGGTGTCCATGTTGTCGCCGATGTGCACATGGCCTTTCACGTTGGCAGTCAGGCCAAATCCAGCGAAGGCCAGTTTGTCTTCGCCGACCACCACGTCGATGTCCATTTTCATCGCCATCGGCGGTTTGCCCTCTTCGGTCTGCGCGCCGACGATGATCGTGTCATCGGAGACTTTCACCGTTGATGGCGGCAATTCGCGCACGGTGATTTCGCCTTTGGGCACCTGCACTTTGCCAGCGATTTTCAGCTCGTCGCCGGCCATGGACATCTTCAGGTCCGGCGCCACTTCGAGCTTGGCATAGGGCTCGACGGTGACCGGCAATTGCGTGCCTTTGAGCGCCAGATCGACCATCAGTGCCTGACCCCAGGCGATGTTACCGTTCAAGCTGCCCTGCCCGCTCTTGCCACTTTTCCAGCCGCCGTCGAGGCGTACCGATTCGCCGGCAATCAGCGCGGTGAGTTGCAGGTTCTGCAGTTCCATCGGCAACTCGGCGCCGGACACTTCACCGTCGCTGAGTTGCACGGTGCCGTTGACCAGCGGCGCGAGCAATCCACCGGAAATCGTGCCGCTGCCATTCAGGCGCCCGGTGAGTTTTTCAACCATCGGCACAAACGGCCGTGCCACCGACAAGTCCAGCCCGGAGAGACGGAACGAGCCGCTCAGCGGTTTGTTTTTCGGCAGTGGATTGAGCTGTGCCTGCACCATCAACTCGCCGAGTTTGCCGCCGACGAAATTCAGCTCGGTGTCGACGCGTTTTGGCGTGAGTTTGCTAGTGAGTTTCAGGGTCTGGTACGGGAAGTCCAGCCACTGATCCTTTTCCTTCATGCGCAAGGTACCGCCGCTGGCGTCAATGCTGACAACACCGTTCGGACCGCTGGCTGGCAGATCCAATTGCAGATCGGCGTTGAGCTTACCCTTCCAGGCGAAATCTTTTGGCAGCCATTGCGCGAGGCTTTCGATCGGGAACTGCTTGAGGTGGTAGCGCAGTTTCGGCTCCGGCATCAGGCGCTGATCTTCACCGCACAGGCTGGCGTCGCCGGACATCCAGCAATGAGCGCCAAAGTTGATTTTGCCGTCTGCCAGACGTTCGAGCTTGGCCGGGCTTTGCAGTTTCCAATCCTGGCCACCCGCCTGAATATCGCCACTGGCCAGACGACCACGCCAGTTGCCCTTGTCCAGATTGCCATCCAGACCGAGGGCTAGTTTCAGCTTCGGCCCGATCAGGTCGAGGTTGAGTTTCTGGTTCTTGATGTCGCCTTGGGCGCTGGCGGTCAATACACCCAGGTTGGTGTCGCCGGCCTGAATGCCGCTGCCCTTCAGATCGATCTTTGCCCGCTGCGCACTGTCGAGGGTGGCGTCGAGGTTGAGGCTTTGCAGGCGATTGTCCTGGAAGGCCAGTTGCGAACCTTGCAGGTCGAGTTTGCCCTGCGGTGCTTTCAACGTGCCGGCGACATTGACCTGCCCGTTGACCTGCCCGCGCAGTTGCGGCCAGAGCTGAGCCAGACGCGACAGCTTGATATCAATCTGCCCGGTGAGTTTCTGTTGCAGACTGCCCTTGCCGCTGATGCTGTTGTCGCCGAGACGGATTTGCAGGGCATTCAGATTCCACTGTTCGCCAGCGCCATCAGCCTTGGCCTGGAGGATCGCCGGTTGACCGCGCAATTTGCCTTTCAAGTCGAGGTCGGCGGTGAGGCTCAGCCGTTCGTTCTTCATTTCGCCTTGGCTTTTCAGCGGTCCAGCTAACGTGCCCGGCAATTCGGCGACCCAGTACGCCGGGTTGAGCGCCGACAGTTCCAGCGCGGTGTCCCAGGCGATACCGTCGGCGAACTGCACATTCACATGGCCTTCAGCCTTGCCCTGCCCGGCTTCCATTTTCAGTTGCGGCAAGGCGATCTGTTTCAGGCTGCCGCTGAACGGACTGCTCAGGGTAAACGCGCCGGCCGGACCATCCAGAGCGGCGGCGAAGTTGCCGAGGTATTGACCATCGGTGTAGGAGACTTCGCCCGTGAAGGTGCGCAAAGCGACCTCAGGTTCGTCGATTTCGTTGTAGAGCCGATGCCACGGAAAGTCCTGCCAGTTGATGTTGGCTTGGGCGCTGAGGCCTTTACTCCAGTCGACGCTACCGGTGAGTTTCAGGCTTTGTTTGTCGTTGGCTGTCAGATCAAGGCCGGCGATCTGCGCGCCGCTGGCGTCGACTTTGCCTTGGAGCAGCAGCGCCACTGGGCCTTTGTCGGCGGGCAGCGTGGCGTTGCCGTTGAGCTGGTAACCGTTTTTCAGGTCGCCTTCACCCGTCAACAGCAATTGATTGAGTTGCAGGGTGTCGGGCAGGTCGGCGCTCGGTTTGAACGCCTCGCTAGTGATGCGCACCTTGGCTGGCAGGTTTTCCGCCAGCGGTTGCAATTCACCACTCAACTGGCCGTCGAGGTAACCCCGGCTGTCGGCGTGCAGGTTGAGGGTTTTCAACAGGTCGCCGTCGATCTTCAACGCCAGCGCCCACAGCCCCGTGCCCGGCGACGGCAATGTCAGGTCACCGGCGATGTTCAGCGGCCAGTTGCCGGTCGGCGTGAGTGTGCCGGACAGGTTCAGGCTGAGCTCGTCGCGCTGCAATTTCACGCTGTCGATCTGCATGCCCTGGGCGGTCCAGTGCGCCGCTAGTTGCAAACCCTTGAGCTGCTCGCTGCCGTTGAACAACAGGCTGCCGACCTGTACGTCGCCCAGTTCGATGGCCACTGGCAATTGCAGATCCGGCAGTTTGATCGGGCCACTTTCGGTAGTTTCTTCGCTCGGTGGAAATTGCAGAATGACCTGATCAGCCTTGAGCTGTTCGATGCACAGAGTCATGCGCGTCAGGCACAGCGGCGACCAGGCGAAGATTGCCTGGTTCAGTTCGACGCGACTGCTGTCCTGCTGCCACAACAGATGATCGGCGCTCCATTGCCCGCCAAGGCGCCCCTGGAAATTCTCGACGCTGAGCCCCGGCACAAGGCCCAGTACCCAACGGCTGCCAGCCGCCGTGCCGAGTACGGCGGTGACGCTCAATACAATCAACAACACCAGCGCCAGCAGCGTCAGCGCCGTAATTTTCAAACCACGCTTCACAGCTCAGGCCCCATGGAAAAGTGCAGCCGGATGCCGCCATCGTCGTCGAGTGCGTGGGCCAGGTCGAGGCGGATCGGCCCCACCGGCGAGACCCAGCGCACACCAATGCCGACCCCGGTCTTGAGGTTCGGCAGTTCGAGTTTATTGAAGGAGTTGCCTTGGTCGACGAAGGTCGCCACGCGCCATTTTTCGGCGATCGAGTATTGATACTCGACGCTGCCAGCGACCATGTAACGGCCGCCGATTCGGTCGCCATCGGAGTTTTTCGGCGACAGACTCTGATAGTCGTAACCGCGCACGCTCTGATCGCCACCGGCAAAGAAGCGCAGCGACGGCGGCACCGAGTTGTAGCCGTTGGTGGCGCTACCGCCGACCTGCACGCGACCGAGCAAGCGATGTTTGTCGAACACCGTGGTCAGGCCTTTGACCAGCGCGGTGCCATACAGAAGGTTGTTGTCCGAGCCGAGGCCTTCCTTCGCCACTTTGCTTTCGAAGCTCAGGCGATAGCCGTTGTGCGGGTCGATGCGGTTGTCGCTTTTCAGATACGAGTAACTGATGCCGGGCATCAGCAAGGTGCTCAGGCCGGAGTCATCGCCGAGTTCATATTCTTCACGCTGCCATTTCAGCGAAATCACCCGCTGCCAGCCGCTCGGCAATTTGCTGTGCCATTCCGGGCCGAAGGTCAGCAGTTTGCTCAGGGTGTCGGAGCCGTCGATATCTTCGAACTGATAACCGCCGGCCCAACGCAGTTTGTCGGTCAGTGGTGGGTCGAGCGGGATGTCGTAGAACAGCCCGACGTTTTGCCGAGGTGCCGAGAGTTCGGCTTCCCAACCGTAGCTGTCGCCTTGCGGGTTGACCCAATGGCGCGTCCAGTTGGCTTTGATGCGTGGGCCGACGTCGGTCGAATAACCGAGGCCCAGGCCCATGGTGCGCGGCTTGCGCGTGTCGAGTTTGACGTCCACCGGGATCACGTCATTTTTCGCGGTCGTCGGTGCGGCATCGACGCGCACGCCTTCGAAATAGCCGCTCGATTGCAGGTCGCGATTGAGTTCGGCGATCAGCTCGGAGTCGTACGGCTCACCCTCCTTGAACGGCACCATGCGTTGCAGCAGGTCTTCGTCGAACGGCGTGTCGCCTTCGAATTTGACCTTGCCCAGCGCATAACGCGGGCCGCTGTCGTAGATCAGTTCGATGTCGGCCACCCCGGCGCGCGGGTCGACCATAAGTTTTTGACTGGTGAAATGGCCACTGAAAAAACCGAAGCGCGAGGCCTGATTCTGAATAAGTCTTTTGGCGTCTTCATAACGCCCATGGTTGAGCACCGCACCGGACTTGAGCGCGTCGCTTTTCGGTACACGAAAGGATTTGAGGGAGGCAGCCGGGCCGTCGACACGAATGGTGACGTTGCGCAGGTGAATAGGCTCGCCGGGATCGATGTTCAACACCAGGCGCGGCTTGTCGCCGCCCTTGACGTCACTTTCAATCTGCGGCTGGTAGTAGCCCAACGCCTGAGCCGCTTTGCGCGCCTGCTCTTCGGCACCGCGACTGAAGCGCTGCAGGGCTTCTTCGTCACGATCGCCGAGGCTGCCGATATAGCCTTCTATATTGGCCTTGAGTTCATCGTTGGACGGTTTGATCCGCACATCCAATTCACTTTGCGCCAGCGCCGTGCAGCTGGTTAACAGCAGGAGCACGCCACTGGTAAATCTTCCTGGAAACTTCATAGGCGCGGATGCTATCACGGGCTTGGGAGCGTGATAGAACAGGAAATTTCCCAAGAAGTTCGATTGTCATGCTGTTGCAGTTTGTAACACCTGCGGATTGGCGTGGAAAAATACGTGTTCGCGCACCGGGCCGACGGCAACTTCGCCGATCTCTTCGTAACCCTGCCTTTTATAGAATTCCAGATATCGTGGGTTGCCAGTGTCGAGCACTACGCCTTGCGAGGTTTCGTCAACGGCGCACCAGTTGTGTACGGCGGTCAGCAATTGTTCGCCGAAGTGTTTGCCCTGGAACTGCGGGTGAATGCCCAACAAGGGAAGCATGTGCACGGAATCGCTGGGCACACACGCGGCGACGGCGTCGTGGTATTCCAGATAGCGTCGGGTGCAACGAAAACCGGTGCTGAGCACCATGCGCAGGCGCCACGCCCAACTCTCGGTGATGCCCAAACGCCGTTGCGGTGGCGCGATCAGGGCGATGCCGATCAGGCGGTCGTTGACCAACAGGCCGATGGCGGGCAGGTCCTGCAGAAAGTGTTGCTTGACCAGTTCACGCACCGTCGCCCGCACCCGTTGCTCGTAGCCGGGGCGCTCGGCTTCGAACAGGTAGCCGAAGGTCGGCTCGTGGCGATAGGCCTGATAAAGCAGCGAGCGGGCTTCGCGGGAATAGCCGCGGTCGAGCATATGTATGTCGGCGATGGCTGTCTGGGTTTCAGGCATGACGGTGAATCTCCCCGGGGCGCGTGCAAATGGCGGCGCTCTTGTTGGTACGAACCTTGTGGTGGTGACACAGTTCCCCACAGGTATAGACCAACTCGGGATCTTCATCGACCGGTGGGGCCTCATCGCTGGCAAGCCAGCTCCCACAGGTTTCTCTGGTGTACATGAATGTTATGAACGACGCGGACATTGTGTGAGCTGGCTTGCCAGCGATGGGGCCCTCCGGGACAACACATGTCCCACAGGCCAAAATGATTTCTCCCACACTGGCCCATCTCCCCCATGTCAGCTAGCATCGCCCTTTTGCCAGGACTGCCGACCATGAAGATCGTTTCCTTCAACATCAACGGACTGCGTGCCCGTCCGCATCAGCTGGCAGCGCTGATCGAAAAACACCAGCCGGACGTGATCGGCCTGCAGGAAACCAAGGTCCACGACGACCAGTTCCCGCTCGAAGAAGTCCGCGCCCTCGGCTACCACGTGTATTTCCACGGCCAGAAAGGCCATTACGGCGTGGCCATGCTCTCGCGCAAGGAGCCGATCGCCATCCACAAAGGTTTCGCCACCGACGAAGAAGACGCTCAGCGTCGCTTTATCTGGGGCACGTTCGCCGACGCCAATGGCGTACCGGTGACCATCATGAACGGCTATTTCCCTCAGGGTGAAAGCCGCGACCACCCAACCAAATTCCCCGCCAAGCAGCGTTTCTACAGCGATCTGCAAGCGCTGCTGGAAAGCCAGTTCCACAACGAGCAGCCGCTGGTGGTGATGGGCGATGTGAATATTTCCCCGGAAGACTGCGACATCGGCATCGGCCCGGACAACATGAAGCGCTGGCTGAAAACCGGTAAATGCAGCTTCCTGCCGGAAGAGCGCGAGTGGATGGCACGCCTGAAAAATTGGGGTTTAACCGACAGCTATCGCCACTTGAACCCGGATGTGACCGACATGTTCAGTTGGTTCGACTACCGCAGCCGTGGATTTGAGGATGAGCCGAAGCGCGGGCTGCGCATCGATGTGATTCTGGCGTCCCATGGTTTGTTGCCGCGGGTGAAGGCAGCAGGTGTCGACTATGAATTGCGCGGGATGGAAAAACCGTCCGATCATGCGCCGATCTGGCTTGAACTCAGCTGATCTCAGCCAAGATCAAAAGATCGCAGCCTTCGGCAGCTCCTACATTTGGAATGCGTTCCCCCTGTAGGAGCTGCCGAAGGCTGCGATCTTTTGATCTGTCATCTTTTGGTCATGCGCCTGACTTAATCTCCCCGGCAATCCCCTTGGCTTGATTCGGTGCCGGCATGACCCTGCGTGTTCTGTGCGTGTTTCTCTTGAGTGCGTGGCTGACGGTTTCTGCCGCCGCCCTGCCCCTTCCTGAAAACGGCCCCGCGCTGCGCATTCAAGGTTCCAACACCATCGGCGCCGAACTCGGCCCCGCACTCGTTGAGGGCCTGCTGCAAGAGCAAGGCCTGCTGAAAATCCACCGCGAAACCCCGGACACCGCCAACGAACTACGCATCGTCGGCCAGACCAGCGAAGGTAAACGCGTGGTCGTTGAAGTCGCCGCCCACGGTTCCAGCACCGGTTTCACCGCGTTGAAAAATGCCAGCGCCGACCTCGCCGCGTCTTCCCGCGAGATCAAGGACAGTGAGTTACAGACCCTGCAATCACTGGGCGACCTGAAAAGCCCCGCCGCTGAACAAGTCATCGCCATCGACGGCCTGGCGATCATCCTTCATCCCGACAATCCCCTCCAACAACTGGACACTGAGCAACTGGCGCGGATCTTCGCCGGCGATGTGAAAACCTGGGAAGACCTCGGCGGGCGTGGTGGTGCTATTCATTTATATGCGCGCGATGATCAGTCCGGCACTTACGACACGTTTAAGGAGTTGGTCCTGAGTCGTCGTGGGAAAAGTCTGAGCAACGCGGCGAAAAGGTTTGAGTCCAGCGAACAGTTGTCCGACGCGGTGAGTAGCGATCCGCAAGGCATCGGTTTCATCGGTTTGCCCTACGTGCGTCAGGCCAAAGCCGTGGCCATTGCTGATGGCGCATCGCAGTCGATGCTGCCGCTCAACAGCCTGATCGCTACCGAAGACTATCCACTGTCGCGGCGGTTGTTCTTCTATCTACCGCCCGAAAGCAACAATCCTTGGGCGAAAGCCTTGGTGACGTTTGCGCAGAGCCGTCAGGGCCAGGCGATTGTCGCGGCAAACGGTTTTATCAGCCAGACCGTGCACGCCATGAGCGTCGCACCGAACGCGTTGATGCCCGAGGGTTATCAATCCCTCAGCCGTCACGCCCAGCGTCTGACAGTGAATTTCCGTTTTGAAGAAGGCAGCGCGAGTCTGGATAACAAGGCGCGGCAGGATCTGGCGCGGGTGATCGACTATATAAAGCGGCGTGACAAAACCGAACGCGCGGTGACATTGGTTGGTTTTGGTGATGCCAAGGATGACCCGGCACGGGCAGATCTGCTGTCGAAGCTGCGGGCGATGGCGGTGCGGCGGGAATTGGTGAAGAACGGCGTGGTGTTGCGCGAGGTTCGCGGGTTTGGCGCGTTGATGCCGGTGGCGGCGAACAATGCGGATGAGGGAAGGATCAAGAATCGGCGGGTTGAGGTTTGGGTGTATTGATATCACCAGATCGTTCCCACGCTCCGCGTGGTAACGCCACCATGGACGCTCCGCGTCCACTGTGACGCAGAGCGTCACGGGATGCATTCCCACGCAGAGCGTGGGAATGATCAGGTGGATCAGCGTTCGCTACGCAACATTTCCTTCGGCACATACTTGCCGATCTCGAACTTGCCGATCGCCGCGCGGTGCACTTCGTCCGGGCCGTCGGCCAGGCGCAGGGTGCGTTGCATGGCGTACATGTAGGCCAGCGGGAAATCGTTCGACACCCCGGCCCCCCCATGCATCTGAATCGCTCGGTCGATCACCCGCAGTGCAACGTTCGGCGCAACGACTTTGATCTGCGCGATCTCGCTTTTCGCCACTTTGTTACCGACGGTGTCCATCATGTACGCCGCCTTCAGCGTCAGCAGACGTGCCATGTCGATTTCCATTCGCGAGTCGGCGATCTTGTCGACGTTACCGCCCAGACGCGCCAGCGGTTTGCCGAATGCAGTGCGGCTTACCGCACGTTTGCACATCAATTCCAGAGCCCGTTCAGCCATGCCGATCGAGCGCATGCAGTGGTGAATCCGGCCTGGGCCAAGGCGACCTTGCGCAATTTCAAAGCCGCGGCCTTCACCGAGCAAAACGTTTTCGAACGGCACACGCACGTTGTCGAACAGCACTTCGGCGTGGCCGTGCGGAGCGTCGTCGTAGCCAAACACCGGCAACGGACGGACGATTTTCACCCCGGGAGTGTCGACCGGTACAAGGATCATCGAGTGCTGGGCGTGGCGCGGCGCATCGGGATTGCTCAGGCCCATGAAGATCAGGATCTTGCAGCGCGGGTCGCAGGCGCCGGAGGTCCACCATTTTTTGCCGTTGATCACCCACTCGTCACCATCACGCACGGCGCGGGCAGCCATGTTGGTCGCGTCCGAAGAGGCAACGTCCGGTTCGGTCATGGCGAATGCCGAGCGGATTTCACCGCGCAACAGCGGTTCGAGCCAGCGCTGTTTCTGTTCTTCGTTGGCGTAGCGCACCAGCACTTCCATGTTGCCGGTGTCCGGTGCCGAGCAGTTGAACGGTTCCGGCCCGAGCAGCGAACGGCCCATGATTTCCGCCAATGGTGCGTATTCGAGGTTGGTCAGGCCGGCACCGAGTTCCGACTCAGGCAGAAACAAATTCCACAGACCCTCGGCCTTGGCCTTGGCTTTGAGCTCTTCCATGATCGCCGTCGGCTGCCAGCGATCGCCTTCGGCAACCTGGCGTTCGAACACCGCCTCGGCCGGGTAAACGTAAGTGTCCATGAACGCGGTCACGCGCTCACGCAGTTCTTGCACCTTGGGCGAATAAGCGAAATCCATGATCAATTACCTTCTTGGGCAGAGGTTGTTTAAGTCATGCAATCGATGCTAGAACAGCGCTGATAATTTACCTAGCCTATTCTCGGCGTGTATAAACATTCATCACCGATATATGATCGGCTGATTACCAGCCCTTAAATCACCGCCCTTAATAACAAGAGAAGCCGCGTTATGAATCTGAGTAAGGTCGACCTCAACCTTTTCATCGTCTTCGACGCGATCTATACCGAAGCCAACCTGACCCGCGCCGGGCAGATTGTCGGTATCACCCAGCCGGCGGTGTCCAACGCCTTGGCGCGGTTGCGCGAAACCTTCAACGATCCGCTGTTCGTGCGCACGGCTCAGGGCATGGTGCCGACGCCGATGGCGCAGAACATCATCGGCCCGGTGCGCAACGCTTTGTCGCTGCTGCGTGTGTCGGTTCAGGAAAGCCGCATTTTCAACCCGGCGCAGGCGGTCAAGACCTACCGCATCAGCATGACCGACCTCACCGAAGCGGTAATTCTGCCGCCGCTGTTCCAGCGCCTGCGCCGTCTGGCGCCGACCGTGATTATCGAAAGCTTTCTGTCCAAGCGCCGCGAGACCACCAAGGAACTGGCCGCCGGGCGTCTGGATTTCGCCGTGGATGCGCCGCTCAACACCGACCCGCAGGTGCGCCACGTCAAGCTGATGGAAGACCGTTACGTCTGTGCGATGCGCAAGGGGCATCCGATGGCAGGCAAGGAAAAGCTCTCGCTGGATGATTACCTGTCGCTGACCCATATCCATATTTCCAGCCGTCGCAGTGGTCTGGGTTATGTCGATCTGGCGCTGGGCAAAATGGGCATTCAGCGCAAAATTGCCCTGCGCTCGCAGCACTATCTGATGGCGTCGCAAGTGATGCAGCAGACCGACATGGTCATGACGGTGCCGGAGCGCTTTGCCCGTCGGCATGAGCTGCAGGCGTTTAATCTGCCGGTGAATGATGTGCCGCCAGTGGAGACGCATCTGTATTGGCATGAAAGCACTGACCAGGATCCGGCGAATCGCTGGATGCGCGAGCAGATGATCGAGTTGTGCCAGCAGGTGACGGCGCAGGAGAAGAAGCTGGATAAGGTGTAGGGCTTTTTACCGCGGCGCTGCCATCGCGAGCAGGCTCACTCCTACAATTGGTTGCATTTCTTCAGATGAAACACGGTCAACTGTAGGAGTGAGCCTGCTCGCGATGAGGCCAGCATGAACACCACAGATCATCCTTCTTGACGTAAACGTCAACCTGCCATTAGCTTAGCGCCAAGACCTTTTTTCGAGCGCTTCCATGAGCAGCCAGACTTACAGCATCTCCGACCTCGCCCGCGAGCTGGACATCACCACCCGGGCGATCCGCTTTTACGAAGAGCAAGGCCTGCTCAGCCCTGAGCGCCGTGGCCAGGAACGTATCTATTCGCCACGCGACAAGGTCAGCCTGAAGCTGATCCTGCGCGGCAAGCGCATCGGTTTCTCGCTGGCCGAATGCCGTGAACTGATAGAGCTTTACGACCCTTCCAGCGGTAACACCAAACAACTCAACAGCATGCTGGCGAAAATCAGCGAGCGCCGGGAACAATTGGAGCAGCAGTTGCTCGACATTGAGCAGATGAAGCTGGAGCTCGATACCGCCGAAGAGCGCTGCGTGCAGGCACTGGAGCAGACGCTGAAGAGCCAGCAGGCCATTCAGTAACAACCCCATTCCCTGTGGGAGCGAGCCTGCTCGCGAATGCAATTTGTCATTCGACATCTATGGTGATTGACCCGGCGCATTCGCGAGCAGGCTCGCTCCCACAGGGGGATATCCGCAGACTTCAGATAACTACAACAGGTCAACCGTCATGTCCCTCCCCTCCCAAGTACGCCTGATCGAAGTCGGCCCGCGCGATGGCCTACAGAATGAAGCCCAACCGATCAGCGTGGCCGACAAGGTGCAACTAGTCGATGCACTCAGCGCTGCCGGCCTTGGCTATATAGAAGTCGGAAGTTTCGTTTCACCGAAATGGGTCCCGCAGATGGCGGGTTCGGCCGAAGTGTTTGCACAGATCCAGCGCAAGCCGGGCGTGACCTACGGCGCACTGGCGCCGAACCTGCGTGGCTTCGAAGATGCCATCGCCGCAGGGGTCAAGGAAGTCGCCGTGTTCGCGGCCGCGTCTGAGGCGTTCTCGCAGCGCAACATCAACTGCTCGATCAGCGAAAGCCTGGCGCGCTTCGCACCGATCATGGAAGCGGCGCAACAGCACGGCGTTACCGTGCGCGGTTACGTGTCCTGCGTGCTCGGTTGCCCGTACGAAGGCACGGTCGCGCCGGAACAAGTGGCGATGGTCGCGCGCGAGCTGTATGCGATGGGCTGCTACGAAGTTTCGCTGGGCGACACTATTGGCACCGGCACCGCTGGCGCGACTCGCCGCTTGTTCGAAGTGGTGTCGGCGCAGGTTCCGCGCGACAAGCTCGCCGGGCACTTCCATGACACCTATGGTCAGGCCATGGCCAATATCTACGCCAGCCTGCTCGAGGGCATCTCGGTGTTCGACAGCTCTATCGCGGGCCTCGGCGGCTGCCCGTACGCCAAAGGCGCGAGCGGTAACGTTGCTACCGAAGACGTGGTCTACCTGCTCAACGGCTTGGGTATCGAGACCGGTATCGACCTGGACGCCTTGATTGCTGCGGGTCAGCAGATCAGCGCGGTGCTCGGCCGCCCGAGCGGTTCGCGCGTGGCCAAGGCTCGTAGCGCGCAGTGAGGGGGGAAGGTGTTACCGCTGTGTCCGGAATGTGGGTTCAAGCGAGTAACACGGAAACAAATTGTCTGGTTTCGTCGGAGTGAAAAATCTCTGAAATTTTCAAACTATTGATTTATAAGGATTTTTAAAAGTTGGCACGGCTTCTGCTATCTCTATGGCATAACAAGAATAAAAAGCAGCAAACCAATAAAAATAAGACGTACCGACTCTGACATAACAAAAACAACACGGCAGAGACGCAGCTAACAGATTTTTTTGGAGAAGGTGTGCTTTTCAGGGTGCTCTCAGGAGTGACCCGCAACCGGGCAGAGAACAATAAAACTACCTTCAGGTAGCTCCCGAATCGGTTGGATCGCTTAGCGAGAAAGTAGATCAGCGCTCAAAAAAATACGTTTGCTCTTGACCCCGGATGGGGGTCGCCAAAAACAGCGGTAAAGGGCCACGGTTGCCAAAAACAACAACAGACCGACCCTCAATAATAAAAAAGAGCACGCGACGACAAAATTAAAGGGGAGCTTCGGCTCCCCTTTGTGCTTTCTATAATTCCTCAATCCCCCCAAATCCCTGTGGGAGCTGGCTTGCCAGCGATTGCGGTAGATCATTCAACATTGATGCTGGCTGATCCGACGCCATCGCTGGCAAGCCAGCTCCCACAGTGTTTGTGTTCACCGCTCGATTGTTTTCAGTTCTTCGATACTGATCTCACGCATCCTGAATTTCTGGATCTTGCCCGTCACCGTCATCGGAAACTCTTCAACGAACTTGAAATGCCGTGGCGTCTTGAAATGCGCGATACGCTCCTTGCACCAGGTTTGCAGCTCCAGCTCCGAGGCGCTGTGGCCGGGGTGGAATTTGATCCAGGCAACAATCTCCTCACCGTAACGCGAGCACGGAATGCCGATCACCTGCACATCCGCCACGGCCGGATGGGTGAAGAAAAACTCCTCAAGCTCACGCGGGTAAATATTCTCGCCGCCACGAATGATCATGTCCTTGTTGCGCCCGGCAATGTTGACGTAGCCCTCCTCGTTCATGCTCGCCAGGTCGCCGGTGTGCATCCAGCCCGCGTCATCGATGGCTTCGGCGGTGGCTTGCGGATTGTTCCAGTAACCGAGCATCACGCTGTAGCCACGGGTGCACAGTTCGCCGATGGTGCCGCGCGTCACGAGGTTGCCGGCTTCGTCGATGATCTTGCTCTCCAGCTGTGGCTGGGTGCGGCCGACGGTGGTCACGCGCAATTCCAGCTCATCGGTCGGGCCGGTTTGCAGCGACACCGGGCTGGTTTCGGTCATGCCGTAAGCGATCTGCACTTCGCTCATGTGCATCTCGCTGATCACCCGACGCATCACTTCGATCGGGCACGTCGCGCCCGCCATGATTCCGGTGCGCAGGCTCGACAGATCGAATTCGCCGCGTTGCGGCTGGTCGAGCATGGCGATGAACATGGTCGGTACGCCATAAAGACCGGTGGCTTTTTCTTCGGCGACGGTTTGCAGGGTCAGCAACGGATCGAAGGCATCGCTGGGGTAAATCATCGTGCTGCCGTGGGTGATGCAGCCAAGATTGCCCATGACCATGCCGAAGCAGTGGTAGAGCGGCACCGGGATCACCAGACGATCGCGCGGGGTCAGGCCGATGCTTTCACCGACCATGTAGCCGTTATTGAGGATGTTGTAGTGGCTGAGGGTTGCGCCTTTGGGGAAACCGGTAGTGCCGGAGGTGTACTGGATGTTCACCGGTTGATCAAAGTGCAGGCTGTCGCTGCGTTCGCGCAGTTGATCGGGAGAGATGCTGGTGGCCAGATCGGCCAGTTGCGACCACGGCAGAAAACCTGACGGTGGTTGCGCGTCAAGGCTGATTACCCCACGCAGTGCGGGGAGGCGTTCGCTGCGCAATTGGCCGATGGGTTGCTCGGCCAGTTCCGGCACCAACCCTTGCAACATGGCGTGGTAGTTGGAGGACTTGAACGCCCCGGCGCAGACCAGCCATTGGCAGCCGGATTGCTTGAGCACGTATTCGAGTTCGGAGCTGCGATAGGCCGGGTTGATGTTGACCAGGATCACGCCGATTTTTGCCGTAGCAACTTGGGTGACGCACCACTGCGCGCAGTTCGGCGCCCAGATACCGAGGCGATCGCCGGCCTGCAAACCCAGGGCGAGCAGCGCTCTGGCGTGCAGGTCCACCGCATCGGCCAGTTGTCGCCAGGAGTAACGCAGCTGCTGATGGCGCACGACAAGCGCTTCGCCGTCAGGGTATTGCGCGGCGGTGTGATCGAACTTCTGCCCGATGGTCATCGCCAGCAAGGCTTTGTCCTGAGATCCACGGGTATAGCTGCGCTGCGGGTTTGCACTGGGTTGATCCATGACGACCCCTATTGTCTTTATTTATGGGTTGCCGACGGTCACTTGTAGGAGTGAACCTGCTCGCGATCTCGATCCAACTGTCAACATTTACGTCGACTGACACGACGCCATCGCGAGCAGGCTCACTCCTACAAAAACCAATCAGCTTTCAATCTTGAACTGCCCTTACTCTCGCTCAAGTTGACGTTAACGTAAAGGGTGATTGACAGCCATCCATCGCAGGCTTACGTTAACGTAAAGGTGAGAGCTGAGTGACCGCCCTCCCCACCCTACAAAAAAGCCAAAAGGTGACCCATGAGCTATCCATCCCTGAACTTCGCCCTCGGTGAAACCATCGACATGTTGCGCGATCAGGTTCAGTCCTTTGTCGCCAAGGAGATCGCTCCGCGCGCCGCGCAGATCGACAGCGACAACCTGTTCCCCGCCGACATGTGGCGCAAATTCGGTGACATGGGCCTGCTCGGCATCACCGTGCCGGAAGAGTACGGCGGCGCGGGTCTGGGTTACCTGGCGCACGTGGTGGCGATGGAAGAAATCAGCCGTGGCTCGGCTTCGGTCGCACTGTCCTATGGCGCGCATTCCAACCTTTGCGTCAACCAGATCAACCGCAACGGCAACCACGAACAGAAAAGCAAATACCTGCCGAAGCTGATCAGTGGCGAACACGTCGGCGCGCTGGCGATGAGCGAACCGAATGCCGGTTCCGATGTGGTTTCGATGAAACTGCGCGCCGACAAACGCGGCGACCGCTTCGTCCTCAACGGCAGCAAAACCTGGATCACCAACGGCCCTGACGCCAACACCTACGTGATCTACGCCAAGACCGATCTGGAAAAAGGCCCACACGGCATCACCGCGTTCATCGTCGAACGCGACTGGAAAGGCTTCAGCCGCAGCAATAAATTCGACAAGCTCGGCATGCGCGGCTCCAACACCTGCGAGCTGTTTTTCGATGACGTCGAAGTGCCGGAAGAAAACATCCTCGGCGTGCTCAACGGCGGCGTCAAAGTGTTGATGAGCGGCCTCGATTACGAACGCGTCGTGCTCTCCGGCGGCCCGACCGGGATCATGCAGTCGTGCATGGACCTGATCGTTCCATACATCCACGACCGCAAACAGTTCGGCCAGAGCATCGGCGAGTTCCAGCTGATCCAGGGCAAAGTGGCCGACATGTACACCCAGCTCAACGCCAGTCGCGCCTACCTCTACGCCGTGGCCCAGGCCTGCGAGCGCGGCGAAACCACCCGCAAGGATGCCGCCGGGGTGATCCTCTACACCGCCGAGCGCGCCACGCAAATGGCCCTCGACGCGATCCAGATTCTCGGCGGTAACGGTTACATCAACGAATTCCCGGCGGGCCGCTTGCTGCGTGACGCCAAGCTGTACGAAATCGGCGCCGGCACCAGTGAGATCCGTCGCATGCTGATCGGCCGCGAACTGTTCAACGAAACCCGCTAACGGAGCTGACCATGGCTACCCTGCACACTCAGCTCAACCCCCGCTCGCCGGAGTTCGCCGCCAACAGCGCGGCGATGCTCAAACAGGTCGACGCCCTGCACACCCTGCTCGCCCAAGTGGCGCAGGGCGGCGGCGCGAAAGCCCAGGAACGCCACACCTCACGCGGCAAACTGCTGCCGCGTGAGCGCATCAATCGCTTGCTCGATCCGGGCTCGCCGTTTCTGGAAATCAGCCAACTGGCCGCCCACGCCGTGTATGGCGAAGAGGTTCCTGCCGCAGGCGTGATCGCCGGGATCGGCCGGGTTGAGGGCGTCGAATGCATGATCGTCGCCAACGATGCGACGGTGAAGGGTGGCTCGTACTACCCGCTGACCGTGAAAAAGCACCTGCGCGCGCAGACCATCGCGCAGCAGAATCGCCTGCCGTGCATCTATCTGGTCGACTCGGGTGGCGCCAACCTGCCGCGTCAGGATGAAGTGTTCCCGGATCGCGAACACTTCGGGCGGATCTTCTTCAATCAGGCCAACATGAGCGCGATGGGCATTCCGCAAATCGCTGTGGTCATGGGCTCGTGCACTGCCGGCGGTGCCTATGTGCCGGCGATGGCGGACGAAGCGATCATGGTGCGCAATCAGGCGACGATTTTCCTCGCCGGCCCGCCACTGGTGAAGGCCGCGACCGGTGAAGTGGTCAGCGCCGAAGACTTGGGCGGTGCCGATGTGCACTGCAAGATTTCCGGGGTCGCCGACCATTACGCCGAGAGCGACGAACACGCCCTCGCCCTCGCCCGCCGCAGCGTTGCCAACCTTAACTGGCGCAAACTCGGTGACGTGCAGCAACGCGCGCCGATTGCGCCGCTGTACGCCAGCGATGAGTTGTACGGCCTGGTCTCGGCTGACGCCAAGCAGCCGTTCGACGTGCGCGAAGTGATTGCGCGACTGGTCGACGGTTCGGTGTTCGATGAATTCAAGGCTTTGTTCGGCACCACGCTGGTGTGTGGCTTTGCGCATCTGCACGGCTACCCGATCGCGATTCTGGCGAACAACGGCATCCTTTTCGCCGAGGCCGCGCAGAAAGGCGCGCACTTCATCGAACTGGCCTGCCAACGCGGCATTCCGCTGCTGTTTTTGCAGAACATCACCGGTTTCATGGTCGGTCAGAAATACGAGGCCGGCGGCATCGCCAAACATGGCGCGAAACTGGTAACGGCCGTGGCTTGCGCGAAAGTGCCGAAATTCACCGTGATCATCGGCGGCAGCTTCGGCGCCGGTAACTACGGCATGTGCGGGCGCGCTTACGATCCGCGCTTCCTGTGGATGTGGCCGAACGCGCGGATCGGCGTGATGGGCGCCGAGCAGGCGGCGGGCGTGTTGGTGCAGGTCAAGCGTGAACAGGCTGAACGCAGTGGCCAAACCTTCAGTGCCGAGCAGGAAGCCCAGATCAAGCAACCGATCCTCGACCAGTATGAAGAGCAGGGTCACCCCTACTATTCCAGCGCACGGCTGTGGGACGACGGCGTCATCGACCCGGCGCAGACCCGCGATGTGCTGGCCCTGGCCTTGTCCGCGTCGCTGAACGCGCCTATCGAACCGAGCCGCTTCGGCGTGTTCCGGATGTGATTTTTTGTGGGAGCGAGCCTGCTCGCGAATACGGTTTGTCAGGTAGCGGAAATGTCGACTGATACAACGCGTTCGCGAGCAAGCTCGCTCCCACAGGAACCGTGGAGACGGATGAATATGAGTGACTTCAACACCCTCGAACTGCACAGCGACCCACGTGGCTTCGCGACGCTGTGGCTCAATCGCGCGGAAAAGAACAATGCCTTCAACGCCGAGATGATCCGCGAGCTGATCCTCGCGCTGGACAAAGTCGCCAGCGACGCCAGCCTGCGTTTCCTGCTGGTGCGTGGTCGTGGCAAGCACTTCAGTGCCGGCGCTGATCTGGCGTGGATGCAGCAATCGGCCGAGCTCGATTACCACACCAATCTCGACGACGCTCGCGAATTGGCGGAGCTGATGTACAACCTCGCCAAGCTGAAGATCCCCACAGTGGCCGTGGTGCAAGGCGCGGCGTTCGGTGGCGCGCTGGGGCTGATCAGTTGCTGTGACATGGCGATTGGCGCCGATGACGCGCAGTTCTGCCTGTCGGAAGTGCGCATCGGTCTGGCGCCGGCGGTGATCAGTCCGTTCGTGGTGCAGGCCATCGGCGAACGCGCTGCGCGTCGATATGCCCTGACCGCCGAGCGTTTCGGCGGACAACGTGCACGGGAAATCGGTTTGTTGTCCGAGAGCTATCCTGCTGCCGAACTTGATCAGCAAGTCGAACAGTGGATCAACAATTTACTGCTCAACAGCCCCGCCGCCATGCGCGCCAGCAAGGATCTGTTGCGTGAAGTCGGTAACGGCGCGCTGACCCCGGCGCTGCGCCGCTACACCGAAAATGCCATCGCCCGTATCCGCGTCAGCCCTGAAGGTCAGGAAGGCTTGCGCGCCTTTCTGCAAAAACGTCCGCCGAGCTGGCAAGCCGCAACCACCACCAAGGAGCCGCGTTGATGAGCGTACCTGTTCTCACCACCCTGCTGGTGGCCAACCGTGGCGAAATCGCCTGCCGCGTGATGCGCACTGCCAAAGCCTTGGGCCTGACCACGGTTGCCGTGCACAGCGCCACCGACCGTGAGGCGAGGCACAGCCGGGAAGCGGATATTCGCGTGGACCTGGGCGGCAGCAAAGCCGCCGACAGTTATCTGCAGATCGACAAGCTGATCGCAGCGGCCAAGGCCAGTGGCGCGCAGGCGATTCATCCGGGTTACGGGTTTCTCTCGGAAAACGCCGGGTTCGCTCGTGCCATCGAAGCGGCCGGGCTGATTTTCCTCGGCCCGCCCGCCTCGGCCATCGATGCCATGGGCAGCAAATCCGCCGCCAAAGCACTGATGGAAACCGCCGGTGTGCCACTGGTGCCGGGTTATCACGGCGAAGCGCAGGATCTCGACACCTTCCGCGATGCCTGCGAACGCATCGGTTATCCAGTGCTGCTCAAAGCCACGGCCGGCGGTGGTGGCAAAGGCATGAAAGTGGTCGAGGACGTCAGCCAGTTGGCCGAAGCCCTCGCCTCGGCTCAGCGTGAAGCGCAGTCGTCGTTCGGCGATTCGCGCATGCTGGTGGAGAAATACCTGCTCAAGCCACGTCACGTGGAAATCCAGGTGTTCGCCGATCAGCATGGCAACTGCCTGTACCTCAATGAACGGGATTGCTCGATTCAACGCCGCCATCAGAAAGTCGTCGAAGAAGCGCCGGCACCCGGTCTGTCCACGCAACTGCGGCGGGCGATGGGTGAAGCAGCGGTGCGTTCGGCACAGGCGATCGGTTACGTCGGCGCCGGTACGGTGGAGTTCCTGCTGGATGCGCGCGGTGAATTCTTCTTTATGGAGATGAACACGCGGTTGCAGGTCGAGCACCCGGTGACGGAAGCGATTACCGGTCTTGATCTGGTCGCCTGGCAAATCCGCGTTGCCCGTGGTGAAGCACTGCCGATCACTCAGGAACAAGTGCCGTTGAACGGCCATGCGATTGAAGTTCGCTTGTACGCCGAGGATCCTGCAAATGACTTCCTGCCGGCGACCGGACGTCTGGCGTTGTATCGCGAATCGGCCGAAGGGCCAGGGCGCCGGGTGGATAGCGGGGTTGAAGAAGGCGATGAAATTTCGCCGTTCTACGACCCGATGCTCGGCAAGCTGATTGCCTGGGGCGAGGATCGCGAACAGGCTCGGTTGCGCTTGTTGAGCATGCTCGACGAGTTTGCGATTGGCGGTTTGAAAACCAACATCAACTTCTTGCGGCGGATCATTGCGCACCCGGCGTTCGCGGCGGCGGAACTGGATACCGGGTTTATTCCGCGTTACCAGGAGCAATTGCTACCTGCACCGGGCACGCTGAGCGATGCGTTCTGGGCGGCGGCGGCTCAAGCGGTGGCGCAGAGCCTGCCACAACTCGCACGCCAGGATGACCCTGCTTCGCCTTGGTCACTCAATAGCGGTTTGCGTGCGGGGCTGCCGCCGGAAATCACCCTGCATTTGAGTTGCGAGGGGCAGGATCGCGCCTTGACGCTGAATGCTGCCGACCACGCCAGACTGTCCGGCGAAGCACTTATCGTCGAGCACGAGGGCGTTCGTCGTACGTTGCGTGCGATTCGCCAGGACGATGCGTTGTACCTGCAATGGGAAGGCGAGTTGCGCCGTATCGAGACGTACGATCCGATCAGCGCCGTCGAAGCCCGCCACAGCCATCAGGGCGGCCTGACCGCGCCGATGAACGGCAGCATTGTCCGTGTGCTGGTCGAGGCCGGGCAATCGGTTGAGGCCGGTGCGCAACTGGTGGTGCTGGAAGCGATGAAGATGGAACACAGCATCCGTGCGCCGCATGCCGGGGTGATCAAAGCGCTGTATTGCCAGGAAGGTGAAATGGTTGGCGAAGGCAGCGCTTTGGTTGAGCTGGAAGAAGTATGAACGGGAGGATCGATCCTACGCCTGGCGAGGATCGATCTGACTAGTAACGCGCCGTTGCCTGCACCACAACACCGATGATTCGACACTCATCGGTCAGCAGGGCTTTCGGCCACGTCGGATTGAGCGGCACCAGGTAACGCTGGCCGCCCTCTTCGTCGAGTTTGCGAAAAATCGCCTCCGTACTGTCGGGCCACTGGGCGATCACCAGTTTACCGGGCAGCGCTTCGGCGGCCGGGTCGACCAGAATCAGCATGCCTTCGGCAATGCTCTGGCCACTCGGTGCGGTCATTGAATCTCCCGTCACCGTCAACCAGAACGCCGGGCCGCGCGCGTGGTAATCCGTCAGCTCGAAGCGCTGTTTGCCGGACGCCTTGCCGTAGGACGCCGGATCGCTTTCACGCACTTCGCACGTCGTCTGCCAATCGCTGACCGGGTAACGGAAGTACGGGTTGTACTTCTGCGCCAGCGGCATCTCGTCTTCGGACGTGGGTTGCGGTTCACGGATCACCAGCACCACTTCGAGGAAATCCATGCCCAGCGCTTGCAGCACCCGGTTCATTTCAGTGATACCGGGTTCGCGACGCTTGTTCAGCCAATGGCCGATCCCGCCCTGGGACATGCCGACGCGCTCTCCGAGCTCTGTTTGAGTGATTTTGAGTTCACTCATCTTGGCCTTGACCAACTCAATCCATTTATCCATGTGCAGCACCTTACGTGGACGCCTTCGGCCGGCAAAACACATATTGTAGTATTTAAATTCTCGTCACAACTACACAGAGTACTATTCTGAAGGCACGGATTTTCAATCGACCAAGGAGTGCCCCCTCATCATGAATATCAGCAGCAAAGACTTGCCCGATCTGCAAATGGACACCACCTTCACCTCGCCCCAAGGCAATGCGGCGGCGCAACGAGCGCTGGACTATTACTTGAAACCAGCTGTGTCAGAACCTGAGGTCGACGAGCGTTTTTTCGATGTCAGGCGCCATCTCAGTGGCGAGGAAGCCCTGGTGCATGCCTCGGACCTGTTGCGCTGCGCAGCAGCCACGGCGTTCAAGGCAGCCGAAAACCTGCAAGGCGCGAGTCGCGATCTGGCATTTTCAGTGGTGCATATGGTGGATATGGCGCGGGCGATGGTCGACCATTCACTCGATGGCGATGAAGCCTGAGAAACGGAAGTGCAGGCGGACGGGAAAGAATTTTCCAATCGCGCAGGTAAAAACATTTGACTTGCAAATGATAATGATTATTATTGCAAGCAGCTGGTCGCGAGATCAGTCGATGGACCAGAGACCTTAGGTCGGTCTTCTGGACTATCTCCTCATCAGGCTAATCA
>Ga0209070_100201_pt1 | contig 69920 bp, 55 predicted proteins | sample SynthPrep_5_END__FD_187205 | JGI IMG/M metagenome (GOLD analysis project Ga0209070, IMG submission 187205) | Synthetic microbial communities from Ohio, USA - SynthPrep_5_END_DS10_MetaG (SPAdes) (version 2) | ecosystem: Engineered > Bioreactor > Aerobic > Activated sludge | place: USA: Ohio... | reverse complement strand
TCCAGCCATTCCTGGGTTTCGACGGGATCGAGGTCTTGCATGGCTTGCTCCAGGGCGGAAAGGCTACCAGAATCGGTTGCCTGAAGTTTGCGACTGGCCTTGTGGGCAGACGACATAAATTCTTGGATGGCCGAAGGTTGCTTCGGCGTCCTGTAGTTTTACTACAAATCGTCGGCCATTTCAGCCTTTCGAATGTATATACGAGTAGTAAAACTACACAAGACTGAGCGTATGGCTCGGTCTGGCTGGTGAGCATAATCGTTATTGTTGATCTTTTGCGAACAAGAAAAGGTGAATGTTTGATGTTGGCTGCCAAAATGAAATTAATTTCAGCTATTTCTAACCTTTGTTCGACAGTCCTTCATAGAGCGTGGTTCTTGCGTTCACAGCTACAGGCCATTTACGCGCCGATCAAGGATAGACCATGAGCCTTCCAACACTCGCCGAACTCCCGGCCATTCTCTTGCCAAAAGCCCAGCGGGCCGAGCAGTCATTTCGTGACGCAGTGGCCGCGCTGGACGACGATCATGGACTTTCCGCGTGGACGCCGCAACGGTGGGCCGACTTCGCCCGCGTGTGCGCGGCGAGTGATTTCGTCATTGAACAGAGTGTTCGTGACCCTTTGATGTTGCTCGAACTCGTGGCCTGGGGCGAGCTGGACCGTGGTTTTGCCCCTGGTGAGCTGTGCGGGCAGATTGCTGGCGCCGTGCAACAAGCCGAAACAGAAGATGAGCTGGGCCGTGTGCTGCGTCGCCAGCGTACGCGCCAGCAAGTGCGCATCATCTGGCGCGACCTGACCCGCCAGGCCGACCTGGTGCAAACCTGCCGCGACCTCTCCGACATGGCTGACGCCAGCATCGACCAAGCCTACCAATGGCTGTACCAGCGCCACTGCGTGCAATTCGGCACGCCCACTAGCCGGCGCAGCGGCGAGCCGCAGCACATGGTCATCCTCGGCATGGGCAAGCTCGGCGCGGTGGAGCTGAACCTGTCGTCGGATATCGACCTGATCTTCGCCTACCCCGAGGGCGGTGAAACCGTCGGCGTCAAACGCTCCCTGGACAACCAGGAATTCTTTATTCGTCTTGGTCAAAAACTGATCAAGGCCCTCGATCCAATGACCGTCGATGGTTTTGTGTTCCGTGTCGACATGCGCCTGCGCCCCTACGGTTCGGCCGGCGCGCTGGTGCTCAGCTTCAATGCGCTGGAGCAGTACTATCAGGACCAGGGCCGCGACTGGGAACGCTACGCCATGATCAAGGCGCGGGTTGTTGCCGGCGACCAAGTGGCCGGTGCGCAACTGCTCGACATGCTCCGACCGTTCGTCTACCGCCGCTACTTGGATTTTTCCGCCATCGAGGCGCTGCGCACCATGAAGCAGCTGATCCAGCAGGAAGTGCGGCGCAAGGGCATGGCCGACAATATCAAGCTGGGCTCGGGCGGGATCCGCGAAGTGGAATTCATCGCCCAGGCCTTCCAACTGATCCACGGCGGACGTGACCTGAGCCTGCAACAGCGCCCGTTGCTCAAGGTACTCGGTACGCTGGAAGGCCAGGGCTACTTGCCGCCGACGGTGATCGCCGAATTGCGCAATGGCTACGAATTCCTGCGTTACACCGAACACGCGATCCAGGCGATTGCCGACCGGCAGACGCAAATGCTTCCAGACAGCCCGGAAGACCAGGCGCGCATAGCCTTTATGTTGGGCTTTGCCGACTGGGCCGCCTTCCACGAACGCCTGATGTACTGGCGCGGTCGGGTGGACTGGCATTTCCGTCAGGTGATCGCCGATCCTGACGAAGAAGAGGGCGAAGAAAGCGAGTTGGTGGTGGGCGGTGAGTGGTTGCCGCTGTGGGAAGAATCCCAAGATGAAGAGGCCGCCTGCCGGCAATTGGCCGAAGGCGGCTTCACCGACGCGACCAAGGCGCTCAAGGCGTTGGCCGGCCTGCGCAACAGCCCGCAACTGCGCGCCATGCAGCGCCTGGGGCGCGAACGGCTGGATGCCTTTATTCCGCGCCTACTCGCCCAAGCTGTTGAACATGCCAACCCGGACCTAGTGCTGGAGCGCGTGCTGCCGCTGGTGGAAGCCGTCGCCCGGCGTTCCGCTTATCTGGTGCTGCTCACGGAAAACCCCGACGCCCTGCGTCGGCTGTTAACCCTGTGCGCCGCCAGCCCGTGGATCGCCGAGCAGATCACACGCTTCCCGCTGTTGCTCGATGAATTGCTCAACGAAGGCCGCCTGTTCAAGCCACCGTTGGCGCCGGAGCTGGCTGCCGAGCTGCGCGAGCGCCTGACGCGCATCCCGGAGGACGACCTGGAGCAACAGATGGAGGCCCTGCGGCACTTCAAGCTGGCCCACCGCCTGCGCGTGGCTGCCTCGGAAATCGCCGGCAGCCTGCCGCTGATGAAAGTCAGCGATTACCTGACCTGGCTCGCCGAGGCCATCCTCGAACAAGTGCTGGCCCTGGCCTGGCGCCAGACTGTGGCGCGCCACGGCTCGCCGCAGCGTTTGGACGGGACCCTGTGCGATCCTGGGTTCATCATTGTCGGTTATGGGAAAGTCGGCGGGATCGAACTGGGGCATGGTTCGGACCTGGACCTGGTGTTTATCCACGATGGCGATCCACAAGCGGAAACCGATGGCGCCAAGCCGATCGACGGGGCGCAGTTCTTTACGCGCCTGGGCCAGCGCATCATTCACTTGCTGACCACGCAGACCAACTCCGGCCAGTTGTACGAAGTCGACATGCGCCTGCGGCCTTCCGGCGCGTCTGGTTTGCTGGTGAGTTCGCTGGGGGCGTTTGACCGCTATCAACAAAATGAAGCCTGGACCTGGGAGCATCAGGCGCTGATCCGCGCGCGGGTGCTGGTGGGCAGCCAGGATGTGGGCCAGGCATTCGAGCAGGTACGGGCTAAAGTGTTGGGGCAGGAACGCGACCTGGCGAAGCTGCGCCAGGAGGTCAGCGAGATGCGTGCCAAGATGCGCGACAACCTGGGCACCAAGACCACGGCGGCCGGCACCGGCGCCAATGCCTTCGAGGCCACGGCGGCGTTCGACCTCAAGCAGGACGCCGGAGGTATCGTCGATATTGAATTTATGGTGCAATACGCGGCTTTGGCGTGGTCTGCGCAACATCCATCGTTGCTGCGCTACACCGACAATATCCGCATTCTGGAAGGCCTGGAGCAGGTGGGCTTGATGCCCGCGGCCGATGCCCACCTGCTGCGTGAGGTGTATAAGGCCTACCGTTCCGCCGCACACCGCCAGGCCTTGCAAAACGAGGCGGGCACGGTGACCGGGGATCAGTTCGCCGACGAACGGCGCCAGGTGATGCGAATCTGGAAAGAACTGGGGTTAAGTTGAGTCAACTGTAGGAGCCGGCTTGCCGGCGATGAGGCCCTTGGAATCCATGGAGATCTTTCGGACGTTATCGCTGGCAAGACAGCTCCTGCAATTGTTCGTCTCCTACAGAAAATTTCGATGCGGGGAGGCATAAGCCTCCCCGCATCGTTTGTGGAAACTACATGAATATTCTGATCGTTGGGCCCAGTTGGGTCGGTGACATGGTGATGGCGCAGACACTGTTCCAGTGCCTGCGTATGCGCTACCCGGACTGCCAGATCGACGTACTTGCCCCTGAGTGGAGCCGGCCGATCCTCGAACGCATGCCCGAAGTGCGCAAGGCCCTGAGCTTTCCGCTCGGCCATGGCGCTCTGGAGCTGGCGACCCGCCGTCGTATCGGTAAATCCCTGGCGGGTGAATACGACCAGGCGATTCTGCTGCCCAATTCGCTCAAGTCGGCGTTGGTGCCCTATTTTGCTGGCATCCCCAAACGCACCGGCTGGCGTGGCGAGTTCCGTTACGTGCTGCTCAATGACGTGCGTACCCTGGACAAAGCTCGCTACCCGTTGATGATCGAGCGTTTCATGGCCCTGGCCTACGAGCCGGGCGCCGAGTTGCCCACGCCGTATCCGCGTCCGAGTTTGCAGATTGACCCGGTGAGCCGTGACGCCGCCCTGGCCAAGTTCGGCCTGGAGCTCGACCGTCCGGTCCTGGCGCTGTGCCCGGGGGCCGAGTTTGGCGAGTCCAAGCGCTGGCCGTCGGAGCACTACGCCAAGGTTGCCGAGGCCAAGATCCGTGAAGGCTGGCAGGTGTGGCTGTTCGGGTCGAAGAAGGACCATCCGGTAGGCGAAGACATTCGCCAGCGCCTGATTCCTGGCCTGCGTGAAGAGGCGGTCAACCTCAGTGGTGACACGTCGCTCGCCGAAGCCATCGACCTGCTGTCCTGCGCCGATTCGGTGGTGTCCAACGACTCCGGGCTGATGCACGTCGCCGCCGCGCTGAACCGCCCGTTGGTGGCGGTGTACGGCTCCACATCACCGGGCTTCACGCCGCCGTTGGCCGACAAGGTCGAAGTGGTGCGCCTGGGCCTGGAGTGCAGCCCGTGTTTTGATCGCACCTGCCGTTTTGGTCACTACAACTGCATGCGCCAGTTGCTGCCGCAGCCGGTGAATGAAGCCTTGCAGCGGTTGCAGGGCTCTGCGGTCGAGGTCCGATAGTTTGCGCGTACTGGTAATCAAGACCTCATCCCTGGGCGATGTGATTCATGCCTTGCCGGCCCTGACCGACGCGGCGCGGGCGATCCCCGGCATCCGATTCGACTGGGTAGTGGAAGAAGGCTTCGCCGAGATTCCCACCTGGCACCCGGCGGTCGACAAGGTGATCCCGGTGGCGATCCGCCGCTGGCGCAAGAACATCTGGCAGACCATCAAGAGTGGCGAATGGCGGCGCTTCAAGCAGCAAGTCCAGTCGACCAAATATGACCTGGTGATCGACGCCCAGGGACTGCTGAAAAGCGCCTGGCTGACCCGCTACGTGCGTGCGCCCATCGCGGGTTTCGACAAAAATTCCGCCCGTGAGCCGATAGCTGCACGTTTCTATTCCCGGCGCCTCGCCGTTGCGCGTGGGCAGCACGCGGTGGAGCGTTTGCGTCAGCTGTTCGCCGTGGCCCTCGGTTATGACTTGCCCAAGGGCTTGGGCGACTACGGCCTGAGCACTGAAAAGCTCCTGGGCTTGCCGCCGAAAAAGCCGTTTGTACTGCTACTGCACGGCACCACCTGGGACACCAAGCACTGGCCCGAAGCCTACTGGCGCGAGCTGGCCGAGCGCATGGGGCGTCTGGGCGTGGATGTGAAATTGCCGTGGGGCAACGCCGCCGAAAAAGCCCGCGCCGAACGCCTGGCCCAAGGCCTGCAAAACGCCGAAGTGCTGCCCAAATTGAACCTGGCCGGTGTCGCCCGGGTACTGGCCGGCGCCCGTGCCTGTGTGGCGGTGGACACCGGTCTCGGTCACTTGGCCGCCGCGCTGGATGTGCCGACCATTTCCCTGTTCGGCCCGACCAACCCCGGTCTCACCGGCGCCTACGGCAAGGGCCAGATTCACCTGGCCAGCGACTTCCCTTGCGCGCCGTGCCTGCAAAAACACTGTACCTATCAACCGACGGCCGACGACCTGCGTCGGTTCGACCTCAAGCGCGAGTCGCCCCTGTGCTTCACGCGCCTGAACCCTGAGCGTGTGGCAAGCCGACTGAGCACGTTGTTATTGGCTGAGGAGCTGCACTGATGCAACTGGCTTTTGTTTTGTACAAATATTTCCCCTTCGGTGGCCTGCAGCGCGACTTCATGCGCATCGCCCTGGAGTGCCAGCAGCGCGGCCACCAGATTCGTGTCTACACGCTGATCTGGGAAGGCGATATCCCGCCCGGTTTCGAAGTGCTGGTGGCACCGGTCAAGGCGTTCTTCAACCATCGGCGCAATGAGAAACTCAGCGCCTGGATGGCCGCCGACCTGGCCAAGCGCCCGGTGGACCGTCTGATCGGCTTCAATAAAATGCCTGGCCTGGATGTGTATTACGCCGCCGACGGCTGCTTTGAAGACAAGGCACAAAACCTGCGCCACTCGCTGTACCGCTATTTTGGCCGCTACAAGCACTTTGCCGAGTACGAGCGCGCGGTGTTCGCCAAGGACGCCAAGACCGAGGTCTTGATGATCTCCGAAGTGCAGCAGCCGCTGTTTATCAAACACTACGACACGCCGCTGGAGCGCTTCCATCTGCTGCCGCCGGGGATTGCCCAGGACCGCCGCGCGCCGCCGAATGCCGCAGAAATTCGCGAGGGTTTCCGTAAGGAATTCAATCTGAGCGACGACGATTTACTGCTGGTTCAGATCGGCTCGGGCTTCAAGACCAAGGGGGTCGACCGCAGCCTCAAGGCTCTGGCCGCGTTGCCGTCTGAGCTGAAAAAACGCACGCGCCTGTTTGTAATCGGGCAGGACGACCCCAAAGTATTCCAACTGCAAAGCGCAACGCTGGGGCTGGGGGACAACGTGCAGTTCCTCAAGGGCCGCAGTGATATCCCGCGCTTCCTGCTGGGCGCCGACCTGTTGATCCACCCGGCGTACAACGAAAACACCGGCACCGTATTGCTTGAAGCCCTGGTGGCCGGGCTGCCGGTGCTGGTCTCGGCCGTGTGTGGTTATGCCCACTACATCGGCGAAGCCGACAGCGGCCTGGTGCTGGATGAGCCGTTCGAACAAGCGCAGCTCAATCAATACCTGGCGAATATGCTCACTGACACTGCACGGCGCGCGGCCTGGAGCCGCAATGGTTTGGCCTTCGCTGAGACGGCCGACCTTTACAGCATGCCGCAGCACGCTGCGGATGTGATCCTGGCGGAGCCAAAACGATGAAGTTGATTCTTGCCGAACCGTTCCAGACGTTATGGGCCGGGCTTGATGCCTTTGCCGAAGTCGAGAAACTGCAAGGCGAAGTATTCCGTGAGCTGGCGGCGCGTCGCACCCTGCGTACCGTGGTGGATGGCCGTCCCTATTTCGTCAAGATCCACCGTGGTATCGGCTGGGGCGAGATCTTCAAGAACCTGATCACCGCCAAGCTGCCGGTGCTGGGCGCGGGCCTTGAGTGGGCGGCGATTCATCGCCTGCAAGCACTCGGCGTGCCGACCATGACCGGCGTGGCCTTTGGCGAGAAGGGCAGTAACCCGGCGGACCAGCACTCGTTCATCATCACCGAAGAGCTGGCGCCGACCCTCAGCCTGGAAGACGTGACCATCAACTGGGTGGCCGAGCCTCCGGCGCCTGCGTTGCGTCATGCGCTCACCCATGAACTGGCGCGCATGGTCGGCGACATGCACCGTGGTGGTGTGAACCACCGCGACTGCTACCTGTGCCATTTTCTGCTGGACACTGCCAAGCCCATCGATGCGAAGAACATCAAGCTGTCGGTGATCGACCTGCACCGCGCCCAATTGCGCGCGCACTTGCCGTTGCGCTGGCGCGACAAGGATCTCTCCGCGCTGTACTACTCGGCGCTGGAGATTGGCCTGACCCGTCGCGACAAACTGCGCTTCCTCAAGGGTTACTTCCGCCAGCCGCTGCGCCAGATTCTGGCCGAGCAATCGGCGTCGTTGAACCTGATTCAGCGCAAGGCCGACAAGCTCTACGCACGCAAGCAGCGCCTCGGGGATGCAATCTAATGGCGGGTTGGAACCTGGAGCCTGCTTACGCCAACCTGGCGGATGATTTTGGAAGCCTCGAAGCGGTATTCGCCCTGCAAGGCGAGCGGCTGACCCGTGACCCACTGTCGGAGGTGATCCGCGTGGAGCGCGGCGGGGTCAATTACTACGTCAAGCGCTACACCGGCGCCGGCAAGGGCCTGCGGCGTTACTTGGGCAAGCCGCGGGTCAAGTCCGAATGGCAGAACCTCAAGCGCTTCGCCAAGTGGGGCATTCCCACCGCCGATGTGGTGGCCTGGGGGCTGGAGCGCAAAGGCCTGGCCTACAACCGCGGGGCGATGATCACCCGCGAGCTGCCGAGGACCGAAGACCTCTCGGTGCTGGCCGAGCGCAACGATGCGCGCCTGAGCGACCCCAAGTGGGTCAATGCGGTGAGCCGCCAACTCGCCGAATACACGCGCACGATGCACGGCCATCGTTTTACCCATAATGATTTGAAGTGGCGCAACCTGCTGATCGATGACCAGGCCACCCTGTACCTGATCGATTGCCCCAATGGCGATTTCTGGCGTGGGTTTTGGCTCAAGTACCGCATCACCAAAGACTTGGCCTGCCTGGACAAGGTGGCCAAGTATCATCTGTCCGCCACCCAGCGCCTGCGCTTCTACATGCAGTACCGTCAGTGCCGGCACTTGAGTGCATCGGATAAAGAGCGGATTCGCCACGTGGTGAAGTTTTTCGAGGGACGCGAATGAGTGATTTCCTGGCGGCTGAAGACCGTGCGCTGTTGGAGCGGCACGGCCTGGCGACGTTCGACGCCTTGTGGGCCAAACAACTGGATGCGGTGGATGAACCCAATACCAGTCGCGGTGGCTGGAGCAGCGTGTTCCGCCTTGAACTCGACGGTCAGGGTTACTACCTCAAGCGCCAGAGCAATTACCTGACGCGCAGCTTGCACCGCCCTTTTGGCGAGCCGAGTTTTTCCCGCGAATTCCGCAATATCAGCCGTTATCGCAAGCTCGGTATTCCCGCCTTGCAAGCGGCGTTCTACGGCGAGCGTAAAGTTAACGGCGAACACCGTGCCATGTTGCTGACCCGCGCCCTGGACGGCTGGAATGACCTGGATTCGCTGCTGGAGCAGTGGGCGCAACTGAGCGATGCGCAGCACTGCGCGATCCTGTTGGCCTGCGGTCAGCTTGCGCGTCAATTGCACAGTGTCGGCCAGGTGCATGGCTGTTTCTATCCCAAGCATATTTTCCTGCAGGCCACCGGCGACGGTTATGCCGCGCAGTTGATCGACCTGGAGAAAACCCGCCCGCTGCTGTTCGGCTGGCGTGATCGGGTCAAGGACCTGGAGCCGCTGTTGCGTCGTGCGCCGCAGTGGTCGGACAAGCAGGTGCGTCAACTGCTGGCTGCCTACCTCGATCAGCCGGAAGACAGCGCGCTGGTCGCCACTTGGCTACAGAAGTTGACCGTCCGCCGCAGCCACAAGGAGAACCGTTGATGCGTTTGTCCGAGCTGAAAACCGCCGGCCGTTCCCCGGACTTGCCCCTGACACTTGAGCTGGCCGATGCGGCGGGCCCAGGTCAGTTGCAACTGTTGAGCCTGTTGCGCGTGCTGCCGGGCGAACGCTATGTAGGCGCCGCCGTGTGGCGTGGCCGTCCGGTGTTGGCCAAGTTACTGGTGGGCAGCAAGGCGGCACGGCATTTTCAGCGAGAGCTCAGCGGCGTGCGCCTGCTGGCCGAGCAAGGCCTGACCACGCCGTTGTTGCTGGCCGATGGCTTGCAGGAAGGCGAGGGCGGTTGGCTGCTGTTCGAATTCATCGAGGGCGCCGAAAGCCTGGCCGATGCCTGGCAGGCCGTCGAAGGGCTGCCGCCATTGGCTGACGAACAAACTGCGGTGCTGGCCGAAGCGCTGGGCGCAATTGCGCAGATGCACACTCGGGGGCTGTGGCAGGAAGACCTGCACCTGGACAACCTGCTGCGCCAGGACGGCAAGCTGTACCTGATCGATGGCGCCGGGATCCGCGCCGAAGAGGCGGGCAAGCCGTTGTCGCGCAACCGCGTACTGGAAAACCTCGGCGTTTTTTTCGCCCAGTTGCCAAAGAATCTCGAACCGTTCACCGAAGAACTGCTGGTGTACTACCTGCTGAGCAATGGCGAGCACGCCCTGCCGTTGGAAGCCCTGGAGAAGCAGGTGCGCAAGGTCAGCGCCTGGCGCCTCAAGGACTTTTTGAACAAAGTCGGGCGCGAGTGCACCTTGTTCAGCGTGGTGCGTGGCGCTTTTGCCTTGCGCGCCATTCGCCGCGAAGAAGAGGCGGCGATGCTGCCGGTGCTAGAGCAGGCCGATTCGCTGCTGGATAAGGGCCATCTGTATAAAACCGGTGGTGCTGCCAGCGTGGCCAAGGTCGAAGTGGCTGGGCGTCAGTTGGTGATCAAACGCTACAACATCAAGGGTTTCGCCCATTGGCTCAAGCGCTTCTGGCGTCCGAGTCGCGCCTGGCATTCCTGGCGTGAAGGCAACCGCCTGGCGTTCCTCGGTATTGCCACGCCCAAGCCGCTGGCGGTACTGGAAAAACGCTTCTTCTGGTTGCGTAGCCGCGCGTACCTGATCACCGAATACCTGCCTGGTCCGGACATCATCGAACGCTTTGCGCCGTACGTTGAAAACGGCGATGCGCCGGAAAACGAGCTGCGGGCGCTGGATCACCTGTTCGCTGAACTGATCCGCGAGCGCATCAGCCATGGTGATTTCAAGGGGCACAACCTGTTTTGGGACACGGATCGCTGGTCGCTGATCGATCTTGATGCCATGTGCCAACACACCTCCGACGCCAGCTTTGCCTCAGCGTATGCCAAGGATCGTGCGCGGTTTATGCGTAACTGGCCATCGGAGAGTGCGTTGTACAAACTCATCGATCAGCGCTTGCCAGCTCAGGTCTGATCGCGGTCAAAATGTGGGAGCGGGCTTGCCCGCGAGTAGGGTGTGTCAGTTAGTACATTTGTTGCTGACCTAACGCATTCGCAGGCAAGCCAGCTCCCACATGAGCCTTGAGGTGGTTTTAGAATTGGTACTCGGCACCAGCACCGGCGTACCACGAGCGGCCAGGAGCGGCTTCGTAGTAACGGTTGTTGCCATCGCCGACGATCACCGAGCCGACGTACTGGCGGTCGAGCAAGTTGTCCAGGCGCAGGGTCTGGTGGAAGGTCCAGTGTTCGACCTTCTGCTCAAAACGTGCGCGCCAGTTGAAGACGCTGTAGGCCGGCGCGGCACGCTGGCTGTTGGTGTCTTCGACATAGACCTTGCTGCGGTACAGGCCTTCGATGGCGGTGCTGACCCAGTCGCGGGGCTTCCAGTTGAGTTCGGCGAACAGCGTGGTTTGCGGCACGCCGGGCAGGTAGTTGCCCTTGTCGACGGCAGTGCTGCCGCCGCTGACGAAGTCGCTGTCGTAGGTGGCTTGCAGGCGGGTGTAGGCGAGGTTGGCGGTCCACTGTTCGCTGAGTTGGCTTTCGACGCCCAGTTCGAAGCCGCGACGCAGGGTGCGACCGGCATTCTGGTAGCTGGTGCGACCGCCCAGGGATTGATAGACCACCAGTTCATCCTCGGTGGTTATCTGGAAGATCGCCGCGTTGATGCGTGTGTTGTTGAGCTGGGCCTTCAAGCCCACCTCGTACTGGGTGCTTTCGGAAGGCTTGAGACCGAAGTTGAAGCCCTCGATGCTGCCCGGTGCGTAGGCCAATTCCGCCTGGGTCGGTGTTTCGAAGCCTTTGCCGGCACTGACATAACCGTGCAGCTGCGGTGTGAACGCATACATCACGCTCATCGACGGCGTGTTTTTTTGATAGGTCTTGTTACCGCTGGAATCGCCGTTGCTGAGGAATTGGTCGTCGACGTCCAGCTCCATGGTGCTGTGGCGGACCCCGGCTTGCAGAGTCCAGCGGTCGAGGGCCCAGTTGGCCTGGATATAGGGGTCGAGGCTGCGGGCGGTGTCGATTTCATCACGGCGTAGTTGGCCTTTCACGCCGAGGGTGTTGCCACTGTAGTTCTGGTAACCGTGGCGACTGTCCTCGCTCTGGTCAAAGTCCAGGCCGGTGATGATCATCAGCTCGCCCGGTGCACTTTCGATGGGCTGCATCCAGCGCACGCTGCCGCCGTAGAACTTGCGGTCGAATTGCACCACGCCGCCGCCGCGTTCGTTGGCCGGGGTGCCTTTGGGAATCGACAGGTACTGAATCACACTCCGCCGCCCTGTATACGCATTTACCTGCAACGTCGCATCACCGATGTAACGTTCGTAATTCATCCCCAATTGCTGGTGGTCGATGCTTTTTCGCGTGTTGTACGTCAGTGCATTGGTGCTTACCGAGCGCGGATCGGCCTTGTACGCCGCCCAGGTCTGCCCCAACGGATCCCGCGTGCCGTTTTGCTCCAGGCTGCTGTAGATCAGTGCCAGTTTGCTGTCGTCATCCGGCTGGAAGTTCAACTTGGCAAAGGTCTGGTCACGGCGTGCGCTGCTGTGGTCGCGGTAGCCGTTGGTGTCCATGCGCGAGGCGTCGAGCACGAAGCCTGCGCCATTCGCTGCGCCCTCGGCGGTCAGGTGGTTCTTGTTCAATCCGTCGCTGCCCACCAGGGTTTCGGCGCCAATGCGCGGCGGGCCTTCGCCGTCGCGGGAGAACATCTGGATCACGCCGCCAGCATTGCTGCCATACAAGGTGGCTGCAGGGCCGCGCAGCACTTCGATGCGTTCAGCGGTGTCGAGGTTGAACGTGGCTGCCTGGCCCTGGCCATCCGGCGTGCTGGCGGGAATGCCGTCGGCGATCAGCTTGAGGCCGCGCACACCGAAGGCGGAGCGGGCGCCGAAGCCGCGGGAAGAAATCTGTAGGTCTTGGGCGTAGTTCTGGCGGTTCTGCACCACCAGACCCGGCACGCGGGCCAGCGCCTCGGAGGCATTGATGCCCAATTGGCCGTCGCTGATCTGCTCACGGCTGATGCCGTCGACCGAGTAGGGCAGGTCGAAGGTCGGGCTGGCGCTGCGTGAGCCGGTGACCACGCTGGGGTCGAGGATCAACGGGGCATCATCGGCCAGCGCAGGAGTGCTCAGGCCCAGCAGTAATAGGGCAAGGCGAGTGGAGGCGATTGTGTTCATGGAGAGGCCGGATCAGTGGCGCGACGCGTGGTAAGGAGCGTAGGCGCAAAAAAAACGCGAGTTTAACGGCTGCCTCCCTCGTTTACCGAATTTCTGACACGTCAGGCATATGGGACGTTTCCTACGCAACGTTACGTTGTCGGGTGACTGTAAATAGCTGGGTGCGGTGGTAGGTTTTTGGTCCCTCTACAGATTGGAGAGATTTATGATGTCTAACGTTGCAGGGTTATTGGCATTGCTGGGTGTGTCTTTGATGGTGGCCGGTTGCGGCACCATGACCACGGTGCTGCGTGAAGACAGTGCTACAGTCCAGTCGCTCCAAGCGAAAAAAACCTATTGCCAGTCGGTTCCGCGCGTTTACAGCGGAGTGGCTTATGACTTGTGCGTGCTGCATGCGCCGCCGAACTCTGGAAGTTGGGTCTCCTTGAACGATGTTCCATGGCCTTTTCTCGATGTGCCCGTATCCGCTGTCTTGGATACATTTTTCTTGCCCTACACCATTTACCGCCAGAGTCAGGACGGCAGCATCGAGATCTTCCGCTGATCCCTCTTGACGCTTGCCGCTAACAGCTTCCCTTCGCTTTTAAGCTATAATCCCGCCCTTTAGCTGTTTCCTGCCCGGGCAGGAGGCACACTTTTTTCAGGCGCAACCCGCCTGCATGCAGACTAAAAGAGGCTAGACCCCTGTGGCATTGACGATTCTTGGCCTGTCCGGCGCCCTTAGCCATGATCCTTCCGCAGCCTTGTACATCGACGGCAAGCTGATCGCGGCCGCCGAAGAAGAGCGCTTCGTACGCGACAAACATGCAAAGAACCGCATGCCCTACGAATCGGCGAAGTTCTGCCTGGAACAGGCCGGCATCAAGCCTTCCGACGTTGACGTGGTGGCGATTCCGTTCGCCCCGATCAGTCTGTTCGGCGAGGCGCGCTGGCACTACGCCAAGCGTTACTGGTACGCCCCGGACCGCGCCCTTGACGCGATCCTGATGGGCAACCGTCGCTACAAGCGCTATCGCAACAAGATCGTCTGGTGCCTGGAGCAGCTGGGCTTCGATCCAAAGAAAATCAAGATCGAGCCGGTTGAACACCACCTGGCACACGCCTCCAGCGCCTACCACTGCTCCGGCTTCCAGGAGAAAACCGCGATCCTCGGCATCGACGGTAAAGGTGAGTACGCCACCACGTTCTTCGGCTACGGCGAAAACGGCAAGATCCACAAGATCAAGGAATTCTTTGACCCGGACTCCCTCGGCGGCCTGTACGGCGCGATCACTGAGTTCCTCGGTTTCGAGATGCTCGACGGCGAGTTCAAGGTCATGGGCATGGCGCCGTACGGCGACGCCAGCAAATACGACTTCTCGCGCCTGGCCTCCTTTGAAAACGGCGAGTTGGTGATCAATACCGAATACGCCAACGTCATCGGCCTGCGCCGCTACAAAGAAAAAGGCAAGGGGTTCTACTTCTCGCCAAAACTGATCGAGTGGCTGGGTCCGAAGCGCGAAGGCGATATCGCCGACGAGCCGTACATCCACTACGCCGCCAGCATGCAAGCGCTGTTCGAGAAGCTGGCGCTGCAGATGATCGACCACTACCTGGGCGACATCCTGAAAGACACCGGCAAGCTGGCCTTTGCTGGCGGCTGCGCGTTGAACGTCAAGCTGAACCAGAAGATCATTGCCCGCGACGACGTGAAGGAGCTGTTCGTGCAACCAGCGTCCGGCGATGCCGGCACGGCTGTCGGTGCAGCGGCCTACGTGTCCCACGCCCGTGGTGTACCGGTCGAGAAGATGGAGCACGTCTACCTCGGCCCGTCCTACAGCAACGAAGAGGTGATTGCGGCGTGCGCCAAGCACGAAAGCAAGCCCGTGTGGCGCAAGATCGACAACATGCCGCAGCGCATCGCCAAGATCATGGTCGACGGCAACCCGGTGGCCTGGTTCCAAGGCCGCATGGAGTTTGGCCCGCGCGCCTTGGGCGGTCGTTCGATCATCGGTTGTCCGAGCGCCACCGGCGTGGCTGACCGCATCAACCACCAGATCAAGTTCCGCGAGCGCTGGAGGCCTTTCTGCCCGTCGATGCTCGACACTGTCGCCCCACAGATGATCAAGGTCGACCATCCGGCGCCGTTCATGACCTTCACCTTTGAAGTGGCGGAAGAGTGGAAGACCCGAGTGCCGGAAGTGGTCCATGAAGATGGCACCTCCCGCGCCCAGGTGCTCAAGCGCGAGTACAACCCGCGCTACTACGACATGATGAAAGAGCTGGAAGTGCTGACCGGTAACGGTGTGTCGCTGAACACCTCGCTCAACCGTCGTGGCGAAGCGATGATCTGCTCGCCGAAAGACGCGCTGGACATGTTCTTCGGCTCCGACCTGCAATACCTGATCATGGAAGACATCCTGGTCGTCAAAGACGGCGTGGACCCTTATGACGCCGTGGTCTAAATGCTGAACCGCTTCCAGGGTTGGCGTGAGCGTGGCTGGGCGCCAGTCGAGGCCGAGGTTTACGCCCAGGCCTGGCAGCGGTTTGGCGGCAGCGTGGCGACCCATCCGCAGATTGTCGAGCGGTTGGCGGGCCTGGCGCAGATTCCTGTGCGCTACCTGGGCTGGGAACAGGACGGCGAACTCAAGGGGGCGATTGCCACCTGGGGCCGCGACCTGGCCCTGTCCAAGGACGTGCTCAAACGCAGCGGCAAGAAAGGCCTGTTTGACCTGGGCAATGCCGAGATCATCCTGCCGATCGCGACCGATGCGCAGTTGCCGGTGCGCCATCGCGGGCGCTACCTCTCAGCGCTGAACGAGGGGCGTATCAGCACCCTCAAGCCCCAGGCCGAGCAATTGGCCATGGCGCGTACCCCCGAAGACTTGTCGAAGAAGTTTCGCTACAACCAGCGCCGCGAACTGCGTCTGCTGGAAGAGGCGGGAGGCGTGGTGCGGGCGGTGAGCGAGTTTTCGAGCACGGAACTGGCGGCGATCTATTGCGATCTGTTCCAGCGCCGCTGGGGCTTTGCGGCCACGGGCGCCGAGCGCCTGGCCGAGGTGCTTGCGCTGCTCAAGGAGTTCCTGATCGGCTCGGTGCTGTTTCTCAACGATGCGCCAATTGCTGTGCAACTGGTGTATCGCGTCGAGGCGCCCGAGTGGACCAGCATTGAGTACGTCAACGGCGGGGTCGACCCTGAAACCCGCGCGTTCAGCCCCGGTAGCGTGTTGAGCTTCCTCAACACGCAAAGCGCCTGGGAGCAGGCGCGTGCCGTGGAAAAACCGCTGCGCTTTTCCTTCGGGCGTGCCGACCGTGAGTACAAGGAGCGCTGGTGCAACCCGGTGCCGGTGTTCAGCGTATGAGTCGCAAACAGCAACTGCTCAAGCGCCACCGGCGCAATAAACGCATTGCGCTGCTGATCGGGCTGCTGCTGTTGATCGCGGCCGGTGTGCTGGTGGCCTGGTGGCTGCCGCTGATCCTGGCGGTCGTGTTGTGGGTGGCCCACGAAGCCTGGTTTGCTGACCACCTGTTTTATTCGCCCAAGGATGACTACCAGTACCGTTTTGCGCCGAGTGGCCAACAGGTCGGGTTGCGTCTGGAAGGCAGCAGGTTGCTGGCCGATAGGCCGCTTGAGCTGGCTGGCGATGAAACGCTGATCGTCGAAGTACAGCTCAAGAGCAACCTGTGGGGGCGTTTATTTGATCCTGTGGTTGAGTTTCTGGACGATCGCCAGGCATTCGAGCGCGGCGTGGCCGGCAAGCGTTACCTGAACCTCACTGGCTCGGCGGCGGCATTGGCCGGCGGTGAACTGCGCCTGCGCGGTCGTTTTTGCCGCGTGATCGGCCAGCCTGTCTTGTGGGTATTTCGCCAGCCCGACGCTGCCCGACAGCGCGTGATGGTGATCGCGCCCCATGCCGACGATGCCGAGTTAGCTGCCTTCGGCCTGTACGGTCAGGCGGATGAAAGCTGGATCGTGACCCTGACCGCGGGTGAAATCGAGGCCGAGCACTATCAACAGATGGGCATGGCCAAGGCTGAAGCGGCGCGGATCAAAGGGCGCCTGCGCGCCTGGGACAGCATTGCCGTACCGCGTTGGGCCGGTGTGCCCGAGGCGCACTGCGTGCAACTGGGGTACTTCTGTCTGCAACTGCCGGCCATGCGTGACGCCCCCGATCAGCCCCAGGCATCGCGCGAAGCGCAGTTGGACGATACGCGGCTGTTCCGTCAGTTCAATGCCTTGGCGTTGCCGGGCGATGTAGACGGTGCGCCGACCTGGAACAACCTGATTGCCGACCTGCGCGCGGTGCTGCTCAAGGCGCGCCCCGAGGTGATTGTGTTGCCGACACCGGTGCTCGACCCGCACCCTGACCATATCTGCGCGCACACCGCCGTAGTGCAAGCCTTGCAGGGCCTTGAGTGGCAACCGACCACATTGCTTGGCTACGCCAATCATCTGCATGATAACGACCGTTGGCCCATGGGTGATTCAGGCGCCGGCATTGCTTTGCCGCCGCAGTTCGATGCCGCTCAGGTACTTGAGCCCTATTGCCGCGTGCTGAGCCTGAGCCAGCAGCAGGACAAGGCCATGGCGCTGGGCATGATGCATGACCTGCAGCCCCGGGCACCGTTCAAGCGTCGGGTGCGTCGCTTGTTGCAGCAATGGCTTGCGCGTCGTGGTCCATCGCCTTACGGCGAGAATGAATTTTTTCGCAAGGCCGTGCGCCGTCACGAGCTGCTTTGGGTGCTGAAGCAGGACTGAAATTGAATTTTTTCGTCGGGCTGCCCGCGTGTAGCCGCCCGATTGCCTCATGGAGTGATATGAAGCCTCGTTTCAAGGTTTTGCAATTGCAGCCTGACTACAACGTCAAACTCAATGATTTCGCCGATCTTGGCGAGCAGATCGTCAAGGCGTTGCCGACCGAGCGGTTTGAGGTGACGTCGGCCTTCCTCAGTGGGCGACCGCAGCCGGGACAGCCGTTGAGCGTGGCGGATCACTCCAAATATTTCGAGTTTCCCGAAAAAGCGCTCAAGGGCATTCGCCTGGGCGCCATGTGGGAGATCTACAAGTACTGCCGCGAGCAGAAGTTCGACGTGGTCATCTGTAATCGCTTCAAATCGGTGAACATGATGCTGTCGCTCAACCGCTGGTTGAAGATTCCATTGTGCATTGGTATCTCCCACGGTTTCGGCGAGTACGAGCGTGCCTATCGCCGGCGCCAGACGCGTCGTTTGGTCAGCCCGGCCTGGCGTTTTGTCGGGGTGTCGGCGGCGGTCAGGGATTACCTGGTCGGCCTCAACTGCGGCTTTACCCACGAGAACACCACCTTCGTCACCAACGCCATCGATATTCCGCAGGCCGAAGCTTTACAGTTGCCATGCGAGCAGGCGCGCCAGGCGCTCGGGCTGCCGCTCGACGCGCGGATCATCGGCGCATTGGGACGCCTGGTGCCGATCAAGGGCCATACGCATCTTTTGCAGGCGTTCGCGCGCCTCAAGGACAAATACCCCAACGCCCAGGTCGGCATCATCGGTTCCGGCCGTGCCGAGGCGGATTTGCGTGGGGACATAGAGCGCCTGGGGCTCACCGGCCGTGCCCATCTGCTGGGCTTTCGCGAGGATGGCCTCAAGTATGTGCGTGCCTTCGATATCTGGACCATGCCTTCCTTGCTTGAAGGCCTGGGCCTGGCGCTACTGGAAGGCATGAGCGGACGCTTGCCGGTGATTGCCTCCAACGGCCCGGCCATGCTGCCGCTGGTTGAAGGGGCGGGCGGTTTGTCCCACGAGCCTGGCAATGTCGAGCAACTGACTACTGCCCTGGACACTTACCTGGCCATGAGCGATGAGCAATTGCGCGCCAAGGGTGAACAGGTGTTCCGTTACCTGGAAGAAAACCACGCACTGGCTGAATTCCAGCAGAAGTACCTGAACCTCATCGAAACCGGTTTGAAAGAAGTAGGTAGAGCATGACCGCGCAACAACCCCTGGTCTCGGTGATTATCGCGTCCTATAACCACGGCCGGTATATCGAAGAGAGCATCCTCAGCGTGCTCGGCCAGACGTACCCGAATATCGAACTGCTGGTGGTGGATGACGGCTCCAAGGATGACAGCGTCGAGCGCATCCAACGCCTGCAGGCCGAGCACGGCTTTGATTTCCAGGTGCAGCAGAACCAGGGGCTGACCGCCACGCTCAACGGTGCCATCGCCCGCGCCAAGGGCAGCCTGATCGCTCCGTTCGGCTCGGATGACATCATGCTGCCGGACCGTATCGCCATCCAGGTGGCGTATATGGCAGACAAACCAAAGGTGGGCATGTGCGCCGGCAATATCGAGCTGATCGACGGTGATGGCAACCTGCACCCGGAGAAAAAACAGCGCCGCGACGTACCGTTTCGCAGTCTCGACTTCGACGATATGTTCATGGATCGCAAGCCTTTCCCGCCAGCACCAACCATGCTGATCCGCCGCGAAGTGCTGGAGGAGGTCGGCGGCTTCGACCCGCTGATTCCCCTGGAAGACCTGCTGATCCAGCTGAAGATCACTGCTGCCGGCTACACGATCGATGCCCTGGGCGTGGTAATGGCGCAGTATCGGCAGCACGCAAGCAACACCTACAAGAACCACCGCTACATGATCCAGAATATTCTCAAGACGTATGCCCAGTTCAGCGAACACCCGGCTTATGACGCGGTGCGCTACAACTTCCTGAACTCGATGTTCCTCAAGACAGCCGACCGTGACCGACCATTGGCGCGGGAAATCCTCAAGCAGATCCCGCTGAAGTTCTGGGGGCGCAAGACCTTGCGTGGCTTGGTGCGGTTGTATCTGGCGCCTCTGAGGAAGTGAGGCGGTAGGTGAAATGAAAAAGGCGACTATCAGCAGTGATAGTCGCCTTTTTTATCAGGCGGCGGTGCTGGCCAACGCCAGTACGTGCTCGCGGATTTTCGCTGTGGCGCCTGGGCTGGCGACCGACGCATAACCTTTGGCCAACTGTTCGAAGTGAGTTTCGAACAGCCAGGCGCGGTCCTGCGGATAGCGCTGCATATGGCGAAGGTTGCGCTGGCGCAACGCGTTGCGCAGCGGTGACGGGTAGATGCGCAGGTCGGCGATATCGATCAGGCCGAACTCACCGTCTTCCATCAACAGCACGTTGCCCAAGTGCAGCGAGCGGAAGTACACGCCGCGCTCATGCAACTGGGCCATGAACTGGCCAAAGCGTTCGATCAGCGATTCACGCAGGCTGTTGTCCAGGCTTTGCAGGGCCTGGCGCAGGGTCAGGCCGGGCAGTGGCGTGTAGCTGACGGCACTGCTGGCGTCGCGCAGTCGATAGACACCGAGAATCTGCGGCGTGGGGATACCCAGGGAGCGCAATTGCTCGGCGTTGCTGGCAAACCGTTCGGAGTAAGGGTTGAAGCTGCCTGAGGTATACCACCGGCGCGGGCGGAACACTTTGAGGAAACGACCGTCGGCCAGGCGCAGGACCTTCGGGCCCAGGCCGTCGGCTTCGATCACGTGGGCATCGGCGCACAGTCGCTCGAAGTCTTCAGGCTGCAGGTTTTGCACCGGTATGCTCAGCAGGCTGCGGCGGCGCTGGGCGATGCTCAGGCCGGTGATGATGGCCAGTGGGATCCACAGCAGGAACCAGTGCTCCTTGGGCCGTGACAGAATGCCACCGCCTTCGGTCAAGCCGGCGCCGATGCCATAGGCAAGCAGCGACGAGGCCAGGATAAACAGGGGTTGTGCCCGTTCCTTGAGGCCTTTGTACAGGCCCCAGCCGAGCATGAAGATCCATGGGATAAAACCGATGATCCCAACGTAATACAGCACGCCCAGGGCAAAACTGTGCGGCTCGCGCAGCTCGTTGCCGTCGGCCAGGGTCAGGTACAGTTCGGAGTCATAGCTGTGGCCGATCCATGGATGTTCAGCAATGCGCTGCAGTGACATGCCCCACAATTCGAAGCGGAACGAGCTGCCGCGATTGGTGATCACCTCGGGGTAGAGCAGCAGAAGCCCTGCGGCGCCTAGGATCATGCCTGCGATCAGCCAGGCTGAGCGGCGGTTGCGGCTGACGAAGGTCATCCACAGGATGGTCAGTGTCAGGGCTACCAGCGGAGTGCGCGAGCCTGTGGCCAGAACCGCAGCGAGCATGACGGCCAGGGCCGGGGCGCTGAACCACAGGACTTTCAGGCGCTGGGTGGTCATGCAGACATAGAGCCAGTAGACGCTGAAGAAACCGAATAGATGAGAACTCAGCAGCGGGTTGTCGAGGGCGCCACGTCCACCGATCATGCGCATGCCCGGTTCGAAGCCTTTGACGAACGCCACCAGGTTGCACAGGCTCACCACCAGTGCAATTACAGCTGCACTGAAGAAGATCGGCTTGAACAGTTCGTTGCGGTAGTGCAGCAGCAGCCCGCAGCCGCCAAACAGCATGAAGGTATTGAGCGGGCGCTTGAACAGGTCGGTGTCGGCGGTGGGCTCGGGGCTCCACAGCAGGCTGGTCAGGGCCCAGACGGAGAAGACCAGGAATGCGAGCGCCAGGGGCTCGCGCAGTAACGCTTTCAGCTCCCGGGGGCGCATGCACAACATGAACAGGGTCGGTACGCTGAACAGGATGTAGACGATTCGATGCAGCACGTTGCGGTTGGATACGAAGAACAGCGAACTCAGCAATAACAACAAGCCAATGGGCAAAATCCACAGGACCAGGAAGTCGAAAACGCGATTTGAGCCATAGATCAGGCGCTTGGAGTGCATACAGTAAAGCCATTCCATTTTGAGAAAGCCAACCATCTTAAAGTAGTGGCTATGTAATGTCGCTGGTCGGGTCCGACCAGGCTGTGGGTCATGCAGGGTGCAAGTACAACAGAGAAGCTGTGCTAAAGTCAGCCTCCTTTTTCAAAACGCCGCGTGATATGACCGACTCCAGTCCGAGCGCAAGCCCTTCGAGCTTGAAAATATACTTCCGCCTGCTCAGTTACGTTAAGCCCTACGCCGGCTTGTTCGCGCTGAGCATCGTCGGATTTCTGATTTTCGCGTCGACCCAGCCAATGCTGGGGTACATCCTCAAGTACTTCGTCGACGGCCTTTCCAATCCTGAAGCCGTGCTGTTCCCCAGCGTGCCATTCCTGCGGGACCTGCAATTGCTGCAGGCCGTGCCGTTGCTGATCATCCTGATTGCCGCCTGGCAGGGCCTCGGTTCGTTCCTTGGCAACTACCTGCTGGCCAAGGTTTCCCTGGGTCTGGTGCACGACCTGCGGGTGCAGTTGTTCAACAACCTGCTGACACTGCCAAACCGCTACTTCGACAACCACAACTCCGGGCACCTGATTTCCCGTATCACCTTCAACGTGACCATGGTCACGGGCGCGGCCACTGACGCTATTAAAGTGGTGATTCGCGAAGGCATGACGGTGATCTTCCTGTTCGCCTCGCTGCTGTACATGAACTGGCGCCTGACGCTGGTGATGATCGCCATCCTGCCGTTGATTGCAGTGATGGTGAGCACGGCCAGCAAGAAATTTCGCAAGCAGAGCAAGAAGATCCAGGTGGCCATGGGCGACGTGACCCACGTCGCGTCGGAGACCATCCAGGGCTATCGCGTGGTGCGCAGCTTTGGTGGCGAAGTCTACGAGGAAAAACGTTTCCTCAAGGCCAGCCAGAGCAACACCGACAAGCAACTGCGCATGACCCGTACCGGGGCGATCTATACGCCGGCGCTGCAACTGGTGATCTACACCGCGATGGCGGTGCTGATGTTCCTGGTCCTTTATCTTCGCGGTGATGCTTCGGCGGGTGACATGGTGGCCTATATCACCTTGGCCGGCCTGTTGCCCAAGCCGATTCGCCAGCTTTCGGAAGTCAGCTCGACGATTCAGAAGGGCGTGGCAGGCGCCGAAAGCATTTTTGAACAGCTGGACGAAGAGGTCGAAGTTGACCGCGGCACGATCGAGCGTGAAAAAGTCAGCGGTCGTCTTGACGTACGCAACCTCAATTTCACCTACCCAGGCACCGAACGCCATGTGCTCAAGGACATCAGCTTTACCGCCGAGCCTGGGCAGATGATCGCCCTGGTAGGGCGTTCGGGCAGTGGCAAATCGACCCTGGCCAGCCTGATCCCGCGTTTCTATCATCATGAAAGCGGCGAGATCCTGCTGGACGGCGTCGAGATCGAAAATTACAAGCTGCTCAACCTGCGCAAGCACATCGCCCAGGTGACCCAGCACGTGACGCTGTTCAGCGACACCGTGACCAACAACATCGCCTACGGCGACCTGGCGGGTGCACCTCGGGCGGACGTTGAAGCCGCCGCGGCGGATGCCAATGCCAAGGACTTCATCGACCAGTTGCCCAAGGGCTTCGACACCCAGGTCGGCGAAAACGGCGTGTTGCTGTCCGGCGGCCAACGCCAGCGCCTGGCGATTGCCCGTGCCCTGCTCAAGAACGCGCCGTTGCTGATTCTCGACGAGGCCACCTCGGCCCTCGACACCGAGTCCGAGCGCCACATTCAGGCGGCGCTGGACAAGGTCATGCAAGGTCGCACCACGCTGGTGATCGCGCACCGTTTGTCCACCATCGAGAAAGCTGACCTGATCCTAGTGATGGATGACGGTCGGATTGTCGAGCGTGGCACTCACGGCGAACTGTTGGCCCAGAACGGCTACTACGCCCGCCTGCATGCCATGGGGCTGGATGCGCCTGTTTCCGCCGACATCACCTGAGCCTCCCTTGTAGGAGCCGGCTTGCCGGCGATGAGCGCTTAAAGTCCATCGCTGACTTGAGGCCGCCATCGCCGGCAAGCCGGCTCCTACATTGCAAATCCCTCCCGCAATCCTCCTGTAACCCTGTGCTAATATCGCGCCCCTGTTCATTTTGTATGTGGGTTGCTCCATGAAGTTGTCCATGCCGCGATTCGATCAAGCCCCTGTCTTGGTGGTCGGCGATGTCATGCTCGACCGTTACTGGCATGGCGGTACCTCACGGATTTCCCCTGAGGCGCCGGTACCGGTAGTCAAGGTCGAGCAAATCGAAGACCGTCCAGGCGGCGCTGCCAACGTTGCCCTCAATATTGCCGCCCTCGGCGCCCCGGCCTCCCTGGTGGGTGTGACCGGCGACGATGAAGCCGCCGACAGCCTGGCCAATAGCCTGCGCGGTGCTGGCGTGCGCGCGCTGTTCCAGCGCATTGCCCACCAGCCGACCATCGTCAAGCTGCGGGTCATGAGCCGGCACCAGCAATTGCTGCGTATCGATTTCGAAGAACCCTTCAGCACCGACGCCCTCGCCCTCAGTAGCCAGGTCGACCAGTTGCTCGAAGGCATCAAGGTGCTGGTGTTGTCCGACTACGGCAAAGGCGCCTTGAAGAATCACCAGGAACTGATCCAGGCCGCCAAGGCCAAGGGCATTCCGGTATTGGCCGATCCCAAGGGCAAGGACTTCTCGATTTATCGCGGAGCCAGCCTGATCACGCCGAATCTCAGCGAATTTGAAGCCATCGTCGGCGGTTGCACCGATGAGCACGACTTGGTGACCAAGGGCGCGGCGTTGATGGCCGACCTCGACCTGGGCGCCTTGCTGGTGACCCGTGGCGAGCACGGCATGACCTTGCTGCGTCCCGGCCACCCGGCGATGCACCTGCCGGCACGTGCCCGTGAAGTGTTCGACGTTACCGGCGCCGGCGACACCGTGATCTCCACCCTGGCCGCCTCGATTGCGGCGGGCGAAGAACTGCCCCACGCCGTGGCCCTGGCCAACCTGGCGGCGGGCATTGTGGTGGGCAAATTGGGTACTGCTGCCATCAGCGCGCCTGAGTTGCGTCGTGCGATCCAGCGCTCCGAAGGTTCGGAACGCGGTGTGCTGACCATCGAGCAACTGCTGCTGGCGATTGACGATGCCCGCGCCCATGGCGAAAGCATTGTGTTCACCAATGGCTGCTTCGACATCCTGCACGCTGGTCATGTGACTTACCTGGAGCAAGCAAGCGCCCAAGGCGACCGCCTGATCGTGGCGGTCAACGATGACGCTTCGGTGAGTCGCCTGAAAGGCCCTGGCCGTCCGATCAACAGCGTCGACCGTCGCATGGCGGTGCTGGCTGGCCTGGGCGCGGTGGACTGGGTGATCAGCTTCCCTGAAGCGACCCCGGAAAACCTGCTGGCCCAGGTCAAGCCGGACGTTCTGGTCAAGGGTGGCGATTACTCCGTCGACCAGGTCGTAGGGGCGGATATCGTCAGCGCCTACGGCGGCAAGGTCAAAGTGCTGGGCCTGGTCGAGAACAGCTCGACCACCGCCATTGTCGAGAAGATCCGCAACAATGAGTAACGCTGATAAGTGGGTCCTGATCACCGGCGGTGCCGGCTTTATCGGTTCGCACCTGGTCGATGCTCTGCTTGCCAAAGGCTATGGCGTGCGAGTGCTGGATAACCTGTCCACCGGCAAGGGCAGCAATTTGCCGCTGGACAATCCACGCGTCGAACTGCTGGAAGGTGATGTGGCCGATGCCGAGCTGGTGGCCCGTGCCGCTGTCGGCGCAACGGCGGTGGTGCACCTGGCGGCAGTGGCCTCGGTGCAGGCCTCGGTGGATGATCCGGTCAGCACGCACCAGAGCAATTTCGTCGGCACCTTGAATGTCTGCGAAGCCATGCGCAAGGCCGGCGTAAAACGCGTGGTGTATGCCTCCAGCGCGGCGGTCTATGGCAACAATGGCGAAGGCGCTTCGATTGACGAAGACACCACCAAGGCGCCGTTGACGCCCTATGCGTCCGACAAGCTGGCCAGTGAGTTCTACTTCGACTTCTACCGTCGCCAGCATGGCCTGGAACCGGTGATCTTCCGCTTCTTCAATATCTTCGGGCCCCGCCAGGACCCGTCATCGCCGTATTCCGGCGTGATCAGCATCTTCAGCGAACGCGTGCAGCAGGGCGTGCCGATTGCCGTGTTTGGCGATGGCGAGCAAACCCGTGACTTCATGTACGTGGAAGACCTGGTGGACGTGTTGGTGCAGGCCATCGAAGCGCCGGACGCACCGGTGGGAGCGATCAACGTGGGCTGGAACCGCACGACCACCCTCAAGCAGGTGCTGCAGGCGTTGGAAGAAATTGTCGGCAAGTTGCCGACGGTGACTTACGGGCCGGCGCGTTCCGGGGATATTCGCCACTCGCGGGCGAATAACCAGCGCTTGCTGGCGAGCTTCAAGTTGCCCGAGCCCACACCGTTGAAGGTCGGGCTGGAACGCTTGCTCGAAGGCTGAACGCAATCAAATGTGGGAGCTGGCTGGCCAGCTTCCACAATAGCCAGTTCCCATATCGCGTTGGCGTCAGGCCTTGGCTTTTTTCTTGGGCACAATCTTGCGCAGTACCCGCTGTGCCAAGCGCTTCAATTTCGACTCTTTCTCCGGCTCCGCCAAGCCCTGCTGGCGTAGCCAATCCTTCCAGCGAATCCGCTCCTCACGCACCAGCCAGCCTTCCTGCTGGGCGAAGCTTTCCGCCAGGTACAAACCCCGTGTACTCGCCGGGTACAGCTGGTCTTTCTTGACGGTGTACAGCTCGGCCAGAGGCTGGCCGTCTTTCAACGGCATCAGGTACAGGTCAGGACGCTGGCGGTCCAGGCGTGCCACCAGTTGATCGCCTTCCAGGCGCTCGTCCACATGGAACAGGCTCAGGGACTTGGCTTCCTTGGGCACTTCCAGACGCAGGTCATAGATCAGTTGCAGGGAGGCGGTGGGCAGGTGCACATAAGCGCGTGGGCGCTCGATCAATTGGGTGGTGGCGCAACGTACCGGGCGGGCGGCACCGGACAGCGGGCTGAGGCGAAAGGGCAGGGCTTCACGGTAATGCAGCGCTGCGGAATAGGGCGCGGGTAGCCAGGTGTCGTTGAAGCGTCCGCCCAGCCAGCCTTCCGGCGTCTCCAGCAGGCACTCTTCGGCGATTTCCTGGATGGCGGTGTGCAGCGGCAGGTTCAGTTCATGGGCGGGCACGTAGCCGGAGATCAGCTTGAGCACCACATCGCCACGGTCCTGGCGGCGTTGGCGCACCAGCACCCAGTAATCGCGGTTCTGCCAGTGCAAAGTCAGGCGAACCGATACGCCGAGGTTGGCCAGTTCCAGGGCGAAACGTTCTGGGTCGGCCACTTCCACCGGTTTGCGCCGTTGCAGGGTCTGGGCAAAGTTGAGCGGCATTCCGACGCTCTGGTAACTCAGGCCTTCGGGGGTGGCTTCGACGTGCAGCGGCAGTGTCTTGAAGTTGCTGGGGTTTTTTCTTATGAGCGTTCGCGGCATGTCGGCTCCTTCTTGCGACGGGGTCGGCCGCATGGGCGGCATCAGAGTTGACGAATGACCTGGGCAGCGGTCGCCACGTTATGGGCCAGGTGCAGCGGATTAATGGTCCCGACAATAGCACTGGCGACGCCCGTTTGCGCAAACAACAGCATGAAACTCGCACGAATTGGATCCATTCCAGGCTCCAGGCAAACATGGCCACTGGCCAAGGCCTTTTTCACCAGGATGCCTTTGCCGTGGACCGCCGCATAATCAATGACGGCTTTCTCGGCCTGTTCGTTCAAATTGTAGGTGACCATGGCGCAATCGCCCTGTTCCAGAGCCTTCACCCCGCCTTCGACGGTTTTGCCGGAGAAGCCGAAACCACGGATCTTGCCTGCCTTTTTCAGCTCGGCCAGGGTCTGGTAGACCTCACAGTCGTTGAGGATATGCAGGTCGTTACCGTCGGAGTGCACCAGCACCAGGTCGATAAAATCGGTTTCAAGTCGTTTCAAACTGCGCTCGATCGACAGGCGGGTGTGGGCCGCGCTGAAGTCGTGACTGGACAGGCCATTTTCGAACTCTTCACCGACCTTGCTGACAATCACCCAGTCCTGGCGTTGACCGCGCAACAGTGGCCCCAGGCGTTCCTCGCTCATGCCATAGGCCGGCGCGGTGTCGATCAGGTTGATGCCCAGTTCGCGTGCCTGTCGCAATAGCATGCGCGCCTCGTCGTCACCAGGAATCTGGAAGCCGCTGGGGTACTTTACCCCTTGGTCGCGGCCCAGCTTGACGGTACCCAGGCCCAGTGGCGAGACCATCAGGCCGGTGCTGCCCAGGGGGCGATGCAGGTCGTGCAGGGTGGGCAGGCTCATGGCAACAGTTGCTCCCAGGCAGGTACGCCGATGGCGGGTTTTGGCAGGTCGGGCAGGGGCTCGCTGGCGCTTGGGCGGATGCCGTCACGTTCCAGGCTGGTGATCACCCGATCGGCGAAGTCCGGCGCCAGGGCCAGTTTGGTCGGCCAGCCCACCAACAGGCGGCCTTCCTCGGCGATGAAGGCGTTGTCGGGACGGGTCAGGCCCGATTGCAGTGGCTCGGCACGGTCGACCCGCAGGGTAGCCCACTGGGTTTGGCTCATGTCGATCCACGGCAACAGCTGAGCAAGCTCTTTCTGCGCGGTGGCGATCTGCTCTTCCGGCGTGCGCGCTACGCCGTCGGCTTCGGCAATGTCGCCGCCCATGTACCACACCCAGTTGCCATCGGCGGCCGGGTGAGTGGTGACGGTAATGCGCGGCTTGGTGCCGCCGCCCAGGCAGTGGGCGTACAACGGCTTCAGGCCAGGCCCTTTGGCGATGATCATGTGCAGGGGGCGCGTTTGCATCGCCGGCTGGCTCAGGCCCAGCGCGGTCAGCAGATCCGCCGTGCCCGCGCCGGCACTCAACACGATGCGCTGGGCGCGGATCTCGCGGCCGTCTACTTTCAAACCGATGAGTGTGTTGCCTTCCAGCAAGGGTTCGATGTGCTGCCCAGCGAGCAAACCATCACCGGCCAGCTGGGCCAGTCGCTTGATCAGGCTCGGTACGTCGATAACCAGCTCTGCCAGGCGATAGACCTTGCCCTTGAAGCGACGGTCTTGCAGGGCTGGCGGCAGGTCGTCGCCCTTGACCTGATCGACACGGCCGCGCACGGCCTTGCTGGCGAAGAAGCTGGTGAGGTTGCCAGCAATCGTACCGGGCGACCACAGGTAATGGGCTTCGGACAGCAGGCGCACGCCGGTCAGGTCCAGCTCACCGTTGCCTGCCAGCGCTTCACGCCAGCGGCGCGGCATGTCGGCAATGGCTTCGGAGGCGCCAGTGAGGGCGCCGTGCAGAGCGTATTTGGCACCGCCGTGAATGATCCCCTGGGACTTCACGCTTTGCCCGCCACCCAAGGTGGCGCTTTCCACCAACACCGTGGAAAACCCCTGGCGGCGCAGGCGCGCATTCAGCCAGAGGCCGGCAACCCCGGCGCCGACAATCAGAACGTCGGTGGAAATAACGGATGGCATGGGCGACCTCAGTGTTCAAGACAAGAGGCGCAGTATACAGGGATCACTATTTGTAGGAGCCCGGCTTGCCGGCGATGGCGTCTGAGAGACCGCCATCGCCGGCAGGCCGGGCTCCTACAGGTGTGTAGTTCAGTGCCCGGCGGTTTTCGAGAACAACTGGATCACCACCACACCCAGTACAATCAGGCCCATCCCCAGCATCGCCGGGATATCCAACTTCTGCCCGTAGATAAACAGCGCCGCGATGCTCACCATCACGATGCCCATCCCGGCCCACACGGCGTAGGCCACGCCCACCGGCACCGTACGCACCACCAGCGTCAGCATCCAGAACGCCACGCCGTAGCCGACGATTACCAGCAGCAGTGGGATCGGCGTGCTCCAGCCCTTGATGGCTTTCATGGAAACGGTGGCGATCACTTCCGAGCAGATGGCAATGGCCAAGTAGTAGTAAGCGACGTTCATGGGGTAATCCTCGGGGTAAAGCGATCAGATAAGGCTGGCATTCTAGAGTCTAATCAGATGGGGTAAAGTCATTACCTATCCGAATAAGAGATAGGTTGAGCCATGAGCGTGCAGTGGGATCTTGAGCAAATGCGTCTGTTTGTCAGCGTCGCCGAGCAGCGTTCGTTTTCGGCTGTGGCGCGTCAGCAGCGCAAGGCGCAGTCAGCGGTAAGCAATGCGATCGCGATGCTGGAGGCGGACCTCGGCGTCAGCCTGTTCGAGCGCAGTAGCGGGCGCCAACCACGACTGACCGAAGCCGGCAGCGTGTTGCTGGAGGAAGCGCGCGAAGTGCTGCGCCAATGTGAGCGGCTCAACGGCCGGGCGCTTTCACTGACGCGCGGCGAAGAGGCGTGTCTGCGCCTGGCCCAGGATGAGGCCATGTTGTTTCAGCCGGTATTCGACAGCCTGGAGGCGTTGGCGGGCAAATACCCGTTGCTGGAAGTGCAGCTATCCAGCGCCGCCCAGGGCGACGTGGCGCGCAAGTTGGTAGAGCGCAAGGCCGACCTGGGTCTGCTGTTCTACCACGACCAGATTCCCGAAGCCCTGGAGCGGCGTGTGGTCGGCAGTGTGGAGATGGTCACGGTGTGTGGCGTGAATCACCCGCTGGCCAAGGAAAAGTACGTGACGTGCCAGCGCCTGGCGCAGTTCCGCCAGCTACTGATGTCGACCCAGACCAGTGTCTACCCCGGCAGCGAAGCGGCCAGCCCGTTGGTGTGGCGCGCCGACAGTTTCTACGTGTTGGCCGAGTGGCTGATGAGCGGCCTGGGCTGGGCCTGGCTGCCCCGACATATCGTGCAGTACCCGACGTATCAACAACAAATGATCGAGTTGGACAGTGAATGGACGCCGCCGGCCCTGGTGGTGGAGTTGGTCTGGCGCCGCGACGAACACCTGGGACCTGCCGCACGCTTCCTGGCCAAACGATTTGCCGAGTGCTTGCAGGCGATCGACTGAAAAAGCCGATAAACTCCGCCGCCATGAATAGAACTCTCTACAGCTGTCTGTTTTACCTGGCGCTGCCCTTGGTGGCTTTACGTCTGTGGCTGCGTGCGCGCAAGGCGCCGGCCTATGCTGAGCGCGTCGGTGAGCGCTTCTCCTATGGCTTGCCGGTGATGCAGCCCGGCGGGATCTGGGTGCATGCCGTGTCGGTAGGTGAGAGCATTGCCGCCGCACCCATGGTGCGCGGGTTGCTGGCGCGTTATCCGACGCTGCCGATCACGGTTACGTGCATGACGCCCACCGGTTCCGAGCGCATCCAGGCGTTGTTCGCCAACGAGCCGCGCATCCAGCATTGCTATTTGCCGTATGACTTGCCGTGCGCGGCCAAGCGTTTCCTCGACCGTGTGCAGCCGAAACTGGCGGTGATCATGGAAACCGAGCTGTGGCCCAACCATATCCACGCCTGCGCCCAGCGCGGGATCCCGGTGGCATTGGCCAATGCGCGGCTGTCGGCGCGTTCGGCCAAGGGCTACGCGCGCTTTGCCAGGCTGACGGCGCCGATGTTGTCGCAAATGAGCCTGTTTGCCGTACAGACGCACGCCGAAGCTCAGCGCTTCCTGAGCCTCGGTGCTCGCCCGGAAACCGTCGAAGTCACCGGCTCAATCAAGTTCGACCTGACCATCGACCCCGAACTGCCGGTGCGGGCGGCTGCGTTGCGCGAGCAATGGGGCGCCAGCGAACGTCCGGTGTGGATCGCCGCGAGTACCCATGAAGGTGAAGATGAAGTCGTCTTGGCAGCCCATCGCCAATTGCTCGACAGCTATCCCAACGCATTGCTGATTCTGGTGCCGCGCCACCAGGAACGCTTCGGGCCGATGTTCGAGCTGTGCCAGCAACAAGGTTTTGCCACCGTGCGCCGTTCCAGCGGCGAAGCGGTCACCGCGCAAACTTCGGTACTGCTCGGTGACACCATGGGTGAACTGCTGTTTCTCTACGCCTTGGCCGACAGCGCTTTTGTCGGCGGCAGCCTGGTGGCGACCGGCGGGCATAATCCACTGGAGCCGGCGGCATTGGCCAAGCCTGTGATCATGGGCCCGCACGTATTCAACTTCCTCGAAATCACCGCGATGATGCGCGAAGCCGGGGCGCTGCGAGAGGTGGATGACGCCGAAGGCTTGGCCGAAGCCGTGCGGCAATTGTTCGAATTGCCGCAGGATGCGCGCAAGATGGCGCAGGCGGGTCTCAAGGTGATGCAGGCCAACCAGGGCGCGTTGAAGCGCTTGCTGGATGGCCTTGATCGACTCATCACCCTGTAGGAGCCGGTTTGCCGGCGATGGCGATCTTAGGGACGCCATCGCTGGCAAGCCAGCTCCTACAGAAGGTATGTCAGTAGCCGGGGCGGGCCTTGAGCTGCTCGGCCGCAGCCTTGGCCAGATCTGGCGGCAGGAAGTCGCGGTCCGGGTTGTAGTCAGCCTTGAGGTAGCGCGCCAAATCCTGCAAGTCGCCTGGATTCAAAGTGCCCGCCGCCTGCTTCAAGCGCAAGTTGTCGAGGATGTAGTCATAACGGCTGTTGTTGTAGTTGCGCACCGACGCATAGAGCTGGCGTTGTGAATCCAGCACATCGACGATGTTGCGCGTGCCCACCTGGTAACCGATTTCCGTGGCTTCCACCGCACTCTGGTTGGAGATGATCGACTGGCGGCGCGCCTGTACCTGCTCCACATCGGTGTTGACTGCACGGTGCAGGTTGCGGGTGTTTTCCACTACCTGGCGGCGCAGGCCTTCGCGCTGTTGCTCGGTCTGGCCAAGGCGTGAGTAGGACTCGCGCACTTGCGAACTGGTCAGCCCGCCGCTGTAGATCGGGATGCTCAGGCGCAGGCCGATGGTGCGTTGTTCCACATCGCCACGGTACGGCGTGCCGAACGCATTCGGGTTGCTGAAGCCCAGGGCGTCGTTGTCGCCTTTTTCGTATTGCGCCACGGCGTCCAGGGTCGGCGCATGCCCGGCCTTGCGCTGCTTGAGGGTTTCCTCGGCGGCGGTGACGGCGTAGTTGCTGGCGAGCAGATTGAGGTTCTGGCGGCCGGCGGTTTCGACCCAGGCCTTGGCGTCGTTCGGCAGCGGCGGCAACACCGGCAGGGTGTGGACAATGCCCTGTATCGAGTTGTACTGGCGGTTGGTCAAGGTGATCAAGGCTTCGAACGCGTCTTCCACCTGGCGTTGGGCCAGGATGCGGTTGGCGCGGGCGGTGTCGTAGCTGGCCTGGGATTGCAGCACGTCGGTCTTGTCCGACAGGCCGACGTCGAAGCGCTCGTTGGACTGGTCCAGTTGGCGCTTGAATGCGTTCTCTTCGGCCTTGGTCGACGCCAGGTTGTCCTGGGCGCGCAGCACGGCGAAGTAATTTTCGGCACTTTGCAGGATCAGGTTCTGCTCGGTGGCCGACAGTTGCAGCGCGGCCTGCTCGTTGGTGGCCTCGGCCGCCTGCAATTGGAACCAGCGGTCGGCGCGGAACAGCGGCTGGCTCAAGGTGGCCCGCCAGGAATGCGCATCGCGGTTGGCGGTAGCGGCGGGCGTGTCGATCTGTGTGCGTACGTTATTGATATCGGCGCCACCGGTCAGGTTTGGCAGCAGCCCGGCGCGGGCCTGGGGCACCACTTCTTTTTGCGCGCCGTATTGGGCGCGGGCGGCGGCCAGGTCGGCGTTGTTGTCCACCGCTTCCTGGTAGACGCTGACCAAGTCAGTTTTAGCGGACAAGGGCGCTTCTGCTGCCCAGACCATTCCGTTGGTCGCACAAGACACGGCGAGCGCCAGTGAGAGTTTGCGCAGCATGAGGCGATCCCTAGTTTTAATATTACGGTGATAATTTAGCGCCCAAGGCTAAGGCGGCCCATTCCTGGCGTCAAGCACTGTAGCGGCAACCGAGTGTAGTGGTGCTGACTCGGCGCAACAATCCCGCAATCACGCCATTCATCACGCTGAATGCACCGCTATTGGCAATTTGCCCACGCCATGGTCTAGACTGGCCGCGTTCTTGTCGGGGTGCCTTGTTGGAAGGCTGAGATCGGTAAATACCGGATCCCGTTGAACCTGATCAGGTTAGCGCCTGCGTAGGGAACAAGATTTCTCGTCACCCGGCGAGTCCTCTTGTGCTTCGTCCGGGATGCTGTTCATTTATTGAACAGCCCTCGTGCACAGAGCACAGCACTGGTTTCAGTGCGTCCATCCGTCACAGGTTCGCTCCGACAAAAATCCACCGCCTGGATAAGTTGGAGAGCCCGTGATGAGTACAAGACCAAAAAATACCGTGCACCTGAGTGAGTCTGCCAAAGTCGACTCCGGCTCCGTGCAACCCTTTACCCGCTCGCAAAAAATCTACGTACAAGGCACCCGCCCGGACATTCGTGTGCCGATGCGCGAAATCAGCCTGGACGTGACCCCCACCGACTTCGGCGGTGAAATCAACGCGCCGGTCGTGGTTTATGACACCTCCGGCCCGTACACCGACCCTAACGTCATCATCGACGTGCGCAAAGGCCTTGGCGATGTGCGCTCGCCGTGGATCGAAGTGCGTAACGACACCGAGCGCTTGCCAGGCCTCAGCTCCCACTTCGGCCAGCAGCGCTTGAGCGATGCCGAACTCACCGCGCTGCGCTTCGCCCATGTGAAGAACCCGCGCCGTGCCAAGGCCGGCGCCAACGTCACGCAGATGCACTACGCGCGCAAAGGCATCATCACCGCCGAGATGGAATACGTCGCCATCCGTGAAAACATGAAGCTGGAAGAAGCCCGCGCCACTGGCCTGCTCGACCAGCAACACGCCGGCCACAGCTTTGGCGCCAGCGTGCCGAAGATCATCACGCCTGAATTCGTGCGCGAAGAAATCGCCCGTGGCCGCGCGATCATCCCAGCCAACATCAACCATACCGAACTGGAACCGATGATCATCGGCCGTAACTTCCTGGTGAAGATCAACGGCAACATCGGCAACAGCGCACTGGGTTCGTCCATCGAAGAAGAAGTAGCGAAACTGACCTGGGGCATTCGCTGGGGTTCGGACACCGTGATGGACTTGTCCACCGGCAAGCACATCCACGAAACCCGTGAGTGGATCATCCGCAACTCGCCCGTGCCGATCGGCACCGTGCCGATCTACCAGGCCCTGGAAAAAGTCGGCGGCGCCGCCGAGGACCTGACCTGGGAGTTGTTCCGCGACACCCTGATCGAACAGGCCGAGCAGGGCGTGGATTACTTCACCATTCACGCCGGCGTACTGCTGCGCTATGTGCCGCTGACCGCCAAACGCGTGACCGGCATCGTGTCCCGTGGCGGTTCGATCATGGCCAAGTGGTGCCTGGCGCACCACAAAGAGAACTTCACCTACACGCATTTCGACGAAATCTGCGAAATCATGAAGGCTTATGACGTCAGCTTCTCCCTCGGCGACGGCCTGCGCCCTGGCTCGATTGCCGACGCCAACGACGCCGCGCAATTCGGTGAGCTGGAAACCCTTGGCGAGTTGACCAAGACCGCCTGGAAGCACGACGTGCAAACCATGATCGAAGGCCCTGGCCACGTGCCGATGCAGTTGATCAAGGAGAACATGGACAAGCAGCTCGAGTGCTGCGACGAAGCGCCGTTCTACACCCTCGGTCCACTGACCACCGACATTGCGCCTGGCTACGACCACATCACTTCCGGCATCGGCGCGGCGATGATCGGCTGGTTCGGTTGCGCCATGCTCTGCTACGTCACGCCCAAGGAGCACCTGGGCCTGCCGAACAAGGATGACGTGAAGACCGGGATCATCACCTACAAGATCGCCGCCCACGCGGCTGACCTTGCCAAAGGCCATCCGGGCGCGCAGATCCGCGATAACGCCTTGAGCAAGGCGCGCTTCGAGTTCCGCTGGGAGGACCAGTTCAACCTCGGCCTGGACCCGGACACGGCGCGTTCGTACCACGATGAAACCCTGCCGAAGGACTCGGCCAAGGTCGCGCATTTCTGCTCGATGTGCGGGCCGAAGTTCTGCTCGATGAAGATCACCCAGGAAGTGCGTGAGTACGCGGCCAACCAGCGCATTGAAGCGGTGGATGTGGATGTGGCCAAGGGCTTGGCGGAGCAGGCGGAGCGGTTCAAGCAGGAAGGCAGTCAGCTGTACAAAAAGGTCTGATCCAGAGGCGGCGGTGACTGTGCCGCCGCCATCGCGGGCAAGCCCGGCTCCCACATTTGAAATGCATTCCGGTGTGGGAGCCGGGCTTGCCCGCGATAGCGATCTGCCAAACATCAAAGTGTCCCTCAGAGATAACACCCTTGAGCATTCAACCCAGCACCTACTCCCCAGACATCGCGGTTCCCGCTGACAAACGCGTCTTCGGTGCCCGCGACCTGTTCTCCCTCTGGTTCTCCCTCGGCATCGGCCTGATGGTCCTGCAAACCGGCGCATTGCTCGCGCCGGGCCTGGGCTTGTCCGGTTCGTTGCTGGCGATTTTCCTCGGCACCCTGGTGGGCGTCCTGTTACTGGCCGCCGTCGGCGTGATCGGCAGCGACACCGGCCTGTCCGCCATGGCAGCCCTCAAGCTCAGCCTCGGCGCCAAAGGTGCGAGTGTGCCGGCGCTGCTCAACCTGCTGCAGCTGATCGGCTGGGGTTCGTTCGAAATCATCGTGATGCGCGACGCGGCCAGCTTGCTAGGCACGCGGGCCTTCAGTGACGGCAGCCTGTTCGCCAGCCCATTGTTGTGGACCCTGTTCTTCGGTGGTCTGGCGACGCTGTTGGCGGTCAGTGGCCCGCTGACCTTTGTGCGTCAGATCCTGCGCAAATGGGGCATCTGGCTGCTGCTCGCCGCTTGCCTGTGGCTCACCTGGAACCTGTTCGCCAAGGCCGACCTCGCCGCACTTTGGGCCAAGGCGGGTGACGGTTCGATGCCGTTTGCGGTGGGTTTTGATATCGCCATCGCCATGCCGCTGTCGTGGCTGCCGCTGATCGCGGATTACTCACGTTTCGGCAAGCGCGCCAAAAGTGTGTTCGGCGGCACGGCGCTTGGGTTCTTTATCGGAAATTTCTGGCTGATGGGCCTGGGTGTGGCCTACACCCTGGCGTTTGCGCCGAGCGGTGAAGTCAACGCGCTGTTGCTGGCATTGGCCGGGGCTGGCCTGGGGATTCCGCTGCTATTGATCCTGTTGGATGAATCGGAAAACGCCTTCGCCGATATTCACTCGGCGGCGGTTTCCAGCGGAATATTGTTGCGTTTGAAGGTCGAGCACCTGGCACTGGCTATCGGTGTGATCTGCACGCTCATTGCCTGCTTTGCGCCATTGGCCCAGTACCAGAACTTCCTGCTGCTGATCGGCTCGGTATTCGCGCCGCTGTTTGGCGTGGTGCTGGTGGATCACTTCATTCTGCGCCGTCGTAGCGCGGGTGCAGTAGCCAGTCTGCGCTGGCCGGCATTGGTCGCCTGGCTGGGCGGCATTGCGACTTACCACCTGCTGGCCAATCTGTATCCGGACGTCGGCGCGACCCTGCCGGCTTTGGTGCTGGCAGGGCTGTTGCAACTCATCCTGGGCCGGGCCTTCAGCGGCGCGCGGGCACCAGTTCAGGCTTGAGAATGCCGTCCAGGCGCGAGTAGGGAATCTGCAACTCGACGTGGCCCAAGGCATACGGCGCAATGGTGGTGGTGGGGTACTTGAGGATCACGCCACCGTAGGTGAGCGCCACGTTAGGGGTTTTCTGGAAAGGGTACTGTTTCACGTACTCCGGCTCCAGGCTCAGGCGGGTGCTGATCAGCCAGCTGTTATGGGCCACCTGGGCGGCTTTCCAGAACGCGTCTTCCTTGCCGGGCAACAACATGTCGGTGAGGGTCAGGGCTTTCTGCTGCTGGCGCGAATAGTTGATGAACGCACGGCCCGGTTCGCCGTGGGTGGCGCCCTGGTCCAGGTAGCTGGAGAGTTCGATGATCACCAAGCCGTCATGCTGCTCACGTACCTTGGCCTGCAAGTACATGCTGTTGCGTGGGGCGGCGGTGCGCAGGAACTGCTCGCTGTACGTCGCGAGGCTGCTCGGCAGCGGGTCGGTCTGGGTCATTTCCAGCAGGCGCTGTTCGATCAAGGCGTCCAGCTTGGGTTCCTTGGCAAAGTGCACCGTGTCGATGTTCACCAGCGGGCAGTCGGCGCTGGCGCAGCCTGGCTTGCTTTGCTCGGTGGCGTCGCGGGTGGCGTCCAGCGGGGTTTTGTAGCTTGGCTGGAACAGGCTTTGGCAGGCACCGAGGGTCAATGCGATGCAGGCCACGGAGGCGATTTTTAAAAGCGACATGTAGGGTCTTCGTCCGTCGATAAGAGCGAAATTGTGCAGCTTCGACTACCGGCAAGGCAGTCAGTTCGCCACTAAGCTGATTAGAGTGAGTTTGACGCCCGCCGTCTATCCCGGCAACTGGAAAGGGGCTGCATCTGGAGGCATGAGCGCGTTAGGATGGCGCCAAATGCGCAGGCTCAATGAGGAAGGGATATGACGGACATTGCAAAATCGACGCCGAGCACCATCGAGATTGTTCAGCGCGACAATGCGTACCAGGGCTTCTACAAGCTTGATCGCGTGCAACTGCGCCACGAGAAATTCGATGGCGGCATGAGCCGGGTGATCAACCGCGAAGTCTTCGTTCGTCATGATGCCGTGTGCGTATTGCCTTACGACCCGCAGCGCGACGAAGTGGTGCTGATCGAGCAGTTCCGCGTAGGTGCCATGGGCCGAACCGACAACCCGTGGCTGGTGGAGATGGTTGCCGGCCTGATCGACAAGGATGAAGAGCCGGAGGAGGTTGCACACCGCGAAGCCGAGGAGGAAGCTGGGCTGACATTCTCCGCGTTGTGGCCGATCACCAAGTATTTCCCGTCGCCCGGCGGCAGTACCGAATTTGTCCACTTGTACCTGGGCCGTTGCGACAGCTCGGGCGCCGGTGGCGTCCATGGACTGGAAGAGGAAGCTGAAGATATCCGTGTCACCGTCTGGGCTTTCGAAGATGCCCTGCAAGCGGTGCGCGACGGCAAAATTTCCAACGCAGCCAGCATTATCGCCCTGCAATGGCTTGCGCTTAATCGCGCGGAAGTGAGGGGGTTATGGCAGTAAAGGCACGGGAACGTTATCGAGTCGACCTGATCGGGTTGCAAGCGGCCTGCGAGGCCAACTATGCGCGGCTGATGCGCCTGCTCCCCGACATGCGCCATGCTCCCGAGGCGCGGCGTATCGGCGTGACCCACGGCGACCAGATGCTCGGCGTGCTGGCGCTGGAAGTCATCGTCAATTGCCCGTACACCACCACCCTGCGTGTGCGCCAGGAACACAGCCTGCCGTGGCTGCCGGTGCCGCAACTGGAAGTGCAGGTGTACCACGACGCGCGCATGGCCGAAGTGATCAGCGCCGAACATGCACGACGCTTTCGCAGCATCTATCCTTACCCCAACGTGTTCATGCACCAGCCCGATGAGAAAGCACAGCTCAATGTGTTCCTCGGTGAGTGGTTGAGCCATTGCCTGGCCCTAGGCCATGAGTTCGAAGTTGTGCGGTAGATGTGAACTGCATCTGCTTCCTATGGTTTCCTCTTGTGTCCTGCCCCAGCATAATCACGCCAAACGTCCATTCCTGTGATTGCCTTGGGAGAGCGCCTTGCCGAGCGTATCCACTGTGAGTCCCGATGCGCCCGCATTGCTGGTGCAGCTGTCTGATAGCCATTTGTTTGCCGAGGCCGACGGCACGCTGCTGGGCATGAACACCCGTGAAAGCCTGCAAGGCGTCATCGAATTGGTGCGCGCGCAGCAGCCGCACATCGATTTGGTGTTGGCCACGGGGGACCTGTCACAGGACGGCACGCTGGAGTCGTACCAGCAATTTCGTGACATGACCCGGCAGATCGACGCCCCGGCGCGCTGGATTCCCGGTAATCATGACGAACCGCAGATCATGGCCCGCGCCGCGGTGCACAGCGATTTATTGGAGCCGGTGGTCGATATCGGCAACTGGCGCGTCACCCTGCTGGACTCCGCTGTTCCCGGCTCCGTGCCGGGCTACCTGCAGGATCAACAACTGCAACTGCTCGTCCAGGCCTTGAGCGAAGCGCCGAACCGTCATCATCTGGTGTGTTTTCACCATCATCCGGTGTCCATCGGTTGCGCCTGGATGGAGCCCATTGGCTTACGCAATCCTGAGGCGTTGTTTGCCGTGCTCGACCGTTTCCCGCAGGCGCGGGCGGTACTGTGGGGGCATGTGCACCAGGAGATCGACCGCGAACGCAACGGCGTACGCCTGCTGGCATCGCCGTCCACCTGCATCCAGTTCGCACCGGGCAGCGAGGATTTCAAGGTCAGCGAGCAGGCGCCGGGCTACCGCTGGCTGCGGCTGCATGCCGACGGACGGTTGGAAACGGGCGTAGAACGCTTGGCCGGCTTCGTGTTTACAGTGGATTACGGTAGCAACGGCTACTGAGATTTACCTGTAAACTGCGCCTTTTTTGGCGCAAGCATGGAGAGCCCGGCATGTCCGCTTCGATCCTGTATATCCACGGTTTCAACAGTGCGCCGGCGTCCAATAAGGCCAGCCAACTGATCACCGTGATGGACACTCTCGGCCTGGCCGACCAACTGCGCGTACCGGCCCTGCATCACCATCCCCGTCAGGCAATTCCGCAATTGGAAGCAGCGATCGCCGAGCTGGGGCGGCCACTGCTGGTCGGCAGCTCACTCGGCGGCTACTATGCAACCCATCTTGCCGAGCGCCATGGCCTCAAGGCGTTGCTGGTGAACCCGGCGGTCAGCCCTCATCGGATGTTCGACGGTTACCTGGGCACCCAGAAGAACCTCTACACCGATGAAACCTGGGAACTGACCCACGACCACGTTACGGCGCTGGCCGAGCTGGAAGTGCCGGCGCCCCAGGATGCCGCGCGGTATCAGGTGTGGTTGCAGACCGGGGATGAAACCCTGGACTATCGCCTCGCCCAGCAGTACTACCGGGCCTGTGCCTTGCGCATCCAGGCCGGGGGCGACCATGGTTACCAAGGGTTCGCCCAGCAATTGCCGGCTATGTTGAGCTTTGCCGGTATTGGCGCAGATCAGTATCAATCCTTCGATTTTTCTTCATTGTAAGAATCGCAGGTCACTTTTTAATCGAACGACTCACGACGAGACCCCATGGCCACTCCCAGCGCTAGCTCTTATAACGCCGACGCCATCGAAGTCCTCTCGGGCCTCGACCCGGTGCGCAAACGCCCCGGCATGTACACCGACACCAGTCGGCCGAACCACCTTGCCCAGGAAGTCATCGACAACAGCGTCGATGAAGCCCTGGCCGGCCACGCCAAGTCGGTGCATGTCATTCTCCACGCTGACCACTCCCTGGAAGTGTCCGACGATGGTCGCGGCATGCCGGTGGACATCCACCCGGAAGAGGGTGTGTCGGGCGTCGAGCTGATCCTCACCAAGCTCCATGCGGGCGGCAAGTTCTCCAACAAGAACTACCAGTTCTCCGGCGGCCTGCATGGCGTGGGTATTTCGGTGGTCAACGCCTTGTCCACGCTGGTGCGGGTCAAGGTCAAGCGCGACGGCAACGAGTACCAGATGACCTTCGCCGATGGCTACAAAGCCACCGACCTGGAAGTAATCGGCACCGTGGGCAAGCGCAACACCGGCACCAGCGTGTACTTTGCGCCGGATCCGAAATACTTCGATTCGCCAAAATTCTCCATCAGCCGCCTCAAGCACGTGCTCAAGGCCAAGGCTGTACTGTGCCCAGGCCTGCTGGTGACTTTTGAAGACAAAGGCACCGGTGAGAAGGTCGAGTGGCACTATGAAGACGGCCTGCGTTCGTACCTGGAAGACTCCGTCAGCGACTTCGAGCGCCTGCCCAACGAGCCGTTCTGCGGCAGTTTGGCCGGTAATAAAGAAGCTGTGGACTGGGCGCTGCTGTGGTTGCCGGAAGGTGGCGACAGCGTGCAGGAAAGCTACGTCAACCTGATCCCGACGGCCCAGGGCGGCACCCACGTCAACGGTTTGCGCCAGGGCTTACTGGATGCCATGCGCGAATTCTGCGAATACCGCAGCCTGCTGCCGCGCGGTGTGAAGCTGGCGCCGGAAGACGTGTGGGAGCGCATCGCGTTCGTGCTGTCGATGAAAATGCAGGAGCCGCAGTTCTCCGGCCAGACCAAAGAGCGCCTGTCGTCCCGCGAGGCGGCGGCGTTTGTCTCCGGCGTGGTCAAGGATGCCTTCAGCCTGTGGCTCAACGAGCATCCTGAATTGGGCCTGGCCCTGGCGGAGTTGGCGATCAACAACGCCGGTCGTCGTCTGAAGGCCAGCAAGAAGGTCGAGCGCAAGCGCATCACCCAGGGCCCGGCATTGCCCGGCAAGCTGGCCGATTGCGCCGGGCAAGACCCGATGCGCTCCGAGCTGTTCCTGGTGGAAGGTGACTCCGCCGGCGGTTCCGCCAAGCAAGCGCGGGACAAGGAATTCCAGGCGATCCTGCCGTTGCGCGGCAAGATCCTCAACACCTGGGAAGTCGATGGCAGCGAAGTCCTGGCCAGCCAGGAGGTGCACAACATCGCCGTGGCCATTGGCGTTGATCCCGGCGCAGCGGACATGAGCCAACTGCGCTACGGCAAGATCTGCATCCTCGCCGACGCCGACTCCGACGGCCTGCACATCGCCACGCTGCTGTGCGCGTTGTTCGTTCAGCACTTCCGCCCGTTGGTGGATGCCGGTCACGTCTACGTTGCCATGCCGCCGTTATATCGGATCGACCTGGGCAAGGAGATTTACTACGCCCTGGACGAAGCCGAGCGCGATGGCATCCTCGATCGCCTGGTCGCCGAGAAGAAACGCGGCAAGCCACAGGTCACGCGATTCAAGGGCCTGGGTGAAATGAACCCGCCGCAGCTGCGCGAAACCACCATGGACCCGAATACCCGGCGCCTGGTGCAGTTGACCTTGGAAGACTACGCCGCCACGTCGGAAATGATGGACATGCTGCTGGCGAAGAAACGCGCGCCTGACCGTAAGTCCTGGCTGGAGTCCAAAGGCAACCTGGCCGAGGTTCTGGGCTGATGCGCACAGGTTTCGCCCTGGCGATCCTGATGTTGAGCGGGTTGGTGGCTACCACGGTAGTTGCCGCGCCCGTGGCTGAGCTAAAGCTGATGTCCGAACACCCGGTGGACGGCATGCGCGGCGGCAACCTGTCGGGCCTGGCCTTGTGTGGCAAGGAGTTGTGGACGGTTTCCGACCGCGATGACGACCAGATTTACCGCCTGGATGTCAGTGCGCCAACCTGGCAGGCCGAGGCGGTAAAGATCGACGTGCCACCGGTGCCGGAATCCGGACTGCCGTGGGGTTTGCGCTCGCGCACCAAGGCTGCATCGTTCATTCGCGGTGGCGATTTGGACTTTGAAGGCATCACCTGCGATGCCGCCGGCAACCGCTACGTAGTCAGCGAAGCCCATGCGGCGGTGCTGCAAGTGCCGGTGACGGGTTCGCCTGAGTGGTTGAAGATCGCGCCGGGCATGGTGCGTGAAGCGCGGGCCAGCGGCATGTTGCTGCACTTCAACGCCTTGTTTGAAGGCCTCGCGATCAATCCCGAAGGCAATCAGATTTGGCTGGCAGCCGAGCGCGAACGACGGGGGCTAATTTCGATCAAGCGTCCGCAAAGCCTGTGGGATTGTGACGGCCCCTGCGTATTGTTGAGCGAAGCCGGCCAGGAAGTGCAACCGGCCCAGTTCCCGAACCCCAAGGCGGTGTCCAAGGACTTCGCCGACCTGGCGCTGTTCAACGGCAAGCTGTTTACCCTGGAGCGCAATGCGTTCCAGATTTGCCGGCGTGATGCGGTCACGGCCAAGGTCGAACTGTGCTGGTCGTTTGCCGACGAGACCCTGACGCCCGAGCGGCGTTATCCTCAGCCCTATGGCCTGGCAGAAGCCTTGGTGGTGGACGCCGACGGTGCCTGGCTGGGCATCGACAACAATTTCGGCCCGCGTGCCGATGGTGAAAAGCGCCCCGTGGTCTATCGTTTCGCCGCCCCTGTCGGTGGCTGGAGCGCTCGCCCATGAGCCCCTGTTTTTTTGAATTGACCCGGTGCAGCGGCAGTTCCGCAGCACCTTACCCGACCATGATGAGGCCCGCATGAGTGACATCCTCGCAGACAGCTTAGATGGCGTAGAACGCCGGTCGCTGGCTGACTTCACCGAAAATGCCTACCTCAACTACTCCATGTACGTGATCATGGACCGTGCCTTGCCGCATATCGGCGACGGCCTCAAGCCCGTACAACGGCGCATCATCTACGCCATGAGTGAGTTGGGCCTGGACGCTGATTCCAAGCACAAGAAGTCGGCGCGTACCGTCGGTGACGTGCTCGGTAAGTTCCACCCCCACGGCGATTCAGCCTGCTACGAAGCGATGGTGCTGATGGCGCAGCCGTTCAGCTATCGCTACACACTGGTAGACGGCCAGGGCAACTGGGGTGCGCCGGACGATCCCAAATCGTTCGCTGCGATGCGATACACCGAAGCGCGTCTGTCGCGTTATTCGGAAGTCCTGCTGAGCGAATTGGGCCAGGGCACCGCCGACTGGGGGCCTAATTTCGACGGCACCCTCGACGAGCCGCTGGTGTTGCCGGCACGTTTGCCGAACATCCTGCTCAATGGCACCACCGGTATTGCTGTGGGTATGGCCACTGACGTGCCGCCGCATAACCTGCGTGAAGTCGCCACCGCCTGCGTGCGCTTGCTCGATGAGCCCAAAGCCACGGTAGAACAGCTCTGCGAGCACATCCAGGGGCCGGATTACCCGACCGAAGCGGAAATCATCACGCCGCGCGCCGACCTGCTGAAGATGTACGAAACCGGCAAGGGTTCGGTGCGTATGCGCGCTGTTTACCACATCGAAGATGGCGACATTATCGTCACCGCGTTGCCGCACCAGGTGTCCGGTGCCAAGGTGCTGGAGCAGATCGCCGCGCTGATGCAGGCCAAACCGTCGAAATTGCCGCAGGTTGCCGACCTGCGTGACGAATCCGACCACGAAAACCCTTGCCGCATTGTGATCATCCCGACCAACAGCCGGGTCGACCACGAAGTGCTGATGCAGCATCTGTTTGCCAGCACGGACCTGGAGTCCAGCTACCGGGTCAACGTCAACATCATCGGCCTGGACGGCAAGCCGCAGCTGAAAAACCTGCGCAACCTGCTGGTGGAGTGGCTGGAGTTCCGGGTCAACACCGTGCGTCGCCGCCTCCAATTCCGCCTGGATAAGGTCGAGCGACGCCTGCACCTGTTGGACGGCTTGCTGATTGCCTACCTCAACCTGGATGAAGTGATCCACATCATCCGTACCGCCGAGCACCCGAAAGCCGAGTTGATTGCGCGTTTCGAGTTGAGCGAGATTCAGGCTGACTACATCCTCGACACCCGCTTGCGTCAGTTGGCGCGACTGGAAGAAATGAAGCTGCGCGACGAACAGGACGCGCTGCTCAAGGAGCAAGCCAAGCTGCAAGCGCTGCTGGGCAGCGAAGCCAAGCTGAAGAAGCTGGTGCGCAGCGAGCTGATCAAAGACGCCGAAACCTACGGCGATGACCGTCGTTCGCCGATCGTGCAGCGCGCAGAAGCGAAAGCGCTGACAGAAACCGAGTTGCTGCCAAACGAGAAAATTACCGTCGTTCTGTCGGAAAAGGGTTGGGTTCGCTCCGCCAAAGGGCATGATATTGACGCCACTGGCTTGTCGTACAAGGCGGGTGACGGGTTCAAGACCGCTGCCGCCGGGCGTTCCAACCAGTTTGCGGTGTTTATCGATTCCACCGGGCGCAGTTATTCGGTACCGGCCCACACCTTGCCGTCTGCACGGGGGCAGGGTGAGCCATTGACCGGGCGCCTGACGCCGCCGCCAGGGGCGAATTTCGAGTGCGTGCTGCTGCCGGACGACGATGCGCTGTACGTGATCGCCTCCGACGCGGGCTACGGGTTTGTGGTGAAAGGTGAAGACCTGCAGGCCAAGAACAAGGCGGGCAAGGCTCTGCTGAGCTTGCCTAACAACGCCAAGGTGATCCTGCCGCGGCCGGTGGACGACCGAGAGAGCAACTGGCTGGCGTCGGTGACCACCGAGGGGCGTTTGCTGGTATTCAAGATCAGCGACCTGCCGCAGTTGGGCAAAGGCAAGGGCAACAAGATCATTGGCATTCCCGGCGAGCGAGTGGCCAGTCGCGAAGAGTATGTGACCGACATCGCAGTGATCCCGGAAGGCGCGACGTTGGTGCTTCAGGCCGGTAAACGTACCCTGTCGTTGCGTCCTGACGACCTTGAGCATTACAAGGGTGAGCGCGGTCGGCGTGGTAACAAATTGCCTCGTGGCTTCCAGCGCGTGGATGCTTTGCTGGTGGAAACGCCGGTTTAACGCGTATTAGAGCCCTCGATCTACGATTTAACGCGTAGATCGACGCTTTGGCGCTGGAGTCATGGCGCATATTCACGGATGATATGGCCTTTCCAGCGCCGGCGTGGCCGAGCGTGTTTAGGTTATTTTTAGTATTACATTGTGGTTCGCCTTGTGGCAGCCACCTGGATGGGATGATGACTGCTCCACGCCTTCCTTTATTTTTCGTGCTCGCTGGCCTTTTGGGGCTGGCGGGTTGCAGCACACATCAACCGGTGTCGCTGTACCAGCTGGACAGCGGAAGTCCGGCTCAACCTGCACAGACCGCCGGCATGGCCGTCTTGCTGGGCCCGGTAGTTGTCGCCGACTACCTGCAGCGCGAAACCCTTCTACAACGTCAGAACGACGGCAGCCTGCAAGGTTCCACCGATGGTCGTTGGGCGGGCAGTTTGTCGTCCGACATCAACCAATTGATGTTGCGTCAGGTCGCAGGTCAGCTGGACAGCCAGCGTGTGGTGCTGGCGCCCGCGCCGACCGGGTTTACTCCGGACGTGCAGGTGTTGCTGACGATCACCCGTCTTGACTCCGGTACGTCGCAGCCGGCGATTCTCGATGCGCAATGGCGCTTGATCGATCGTCGTGGCCAGGTACGCGATAACCGCATCGTGCACCTGCAGGAGCAGCACACCGGCACCACCGCGTCCCAGGTCCAGGCCCAGGGCGTGTTGTTGCAACATCTGGCACAGCAGTTGTCGGTGGCCCTCAAGCCATTGGCCAACCAACCGCCGATTGCCGAAGCGCCGCGCAAGCAGAGCGCCCCGGCGCAGGCTAAGCCGGCAGAACCGCAGAAGCCGAAGATGCCAATGGCGACGCCGATTCGCACGGATATGGAAGTGTTCAGGTTCTGATCTGAATCGCAGATACAAAAAAGGCCCGCTGATTCAGCGGGCCTTTTTATTGGCTGTAAACCCGATCCCTGTAGGAGCCGGCTTGCCGGCGATAAGGTCGTCGAGGCCGGTGGTGATGGTGATATGGCCATCGCCGGCAAGCCGGCTCCTACATAAGATCAGGGCTTGCGGGTCTCGTGCATCCGCGCCAACTGCCGCTCCAGCATCGAGGGATACGGCTCCATCAACCGCTCCACACAGCTTGCACCCTCTGGGCTGGCAATCGGGCGGATGCGTGCGCGCTGGCGGATCAGTGTGTCTTCACTGATCTTACGTTCCACCAGCAACAGGTTGCGGCTGTGCTGCGACAGCGCCAGGGCGTCTTGGGCGCTTTCGGTGAGCAGCAGGTCGATCTGGCTCATGCCAAACAGGTCATCGCTCACCGTCAGGCCCAACTGCAGTTGCAGCGTGATGCCACTGTCGGCCACTTCGATCTGCAGGGCATGGCCCAGGGCGCGAAGCAACTCGCCGCAGCAGATGGCGTTGGTCAGGTAGTCTTCGCCGCTGTCTTCACTGTGGAACAGCATCAGCGTGCTGCCGTCGTTCAGGGTGTGCAGCTCGCTCTGGTACAGCGAAGCGGCCTGGTCGAGGCAGTCGCGGTAGCGCTCCAGCAGCTCGGTCAGGCGTGCGCGGGGCAGGCGACGCAGCTGGTCCTGAGCGCCCAGTTGCACAGCCAATACGGCGCTGAACTGGGGTTCGGTGTTCTTCACCGGAACTGGCTTCGGTGCGACGGCCGGTTCGCTGGCCGAGGTGTCGCGCAGGTCGGCGAAGGGGTCTTCGTCGTCCAGCTCGTCTTCTTCGGCTTTGAACGCCTGGCGGGTGGCAGGCTTCAGGCCCGCTACCGGCGCTTCTTGCACTTCAAACGCAGGCTCGTCGTCGTAGTCTGTTTCGTCGAACTCAGGCTCTGGCTCTACTTCGCGCACCACCGGTTCCGGGGCGAAACTGGCGTGCAACTGGCGGGCGAGGTCACCGATCTCATCCTGGCGTTCAGTGGCCGGGGTGTGTTCGTCGATATCGCGCAGCCAGATGCGCAACTGCATCAGTGGCGTGGAGATGTGTCGACCCAGGCGCAGACTCAACGCCAACGCCAGTGCCAGCAGGATCGCGCTCAAGATGCCCATGCTTTGCAGGCTGATGGTCATCGGCTGCTGGAATTGCTGCATGTCCAGGCTGATGCGCAGTTGGCCGGCCTTCACATCCTGAAACGTAATATTGCTCTGGTAGAGACCTTCGGCTTCACCCAGCAGGCCGTTTTTCGGGCGTTGCCCGGCTTCGGCCATGATCCGGTTGTCCACGCTGTAGATGGCGGCGTGGGCCACCAGCGGGTTCTTGGTCAGGTTGTTGAGCAGCACGTTGAGGCTGAGGATGTCATTGGACACCAACAACTCAGTCGCCGAGGTGGCGGTCTGGGTGGTCAAGCTCTCGCCCAGGGCGTCGGCTTGCTCATGCATGGCCTGTTTGAACTGCAAACCCATCACGCAGGCGTAGATCACCAGGGCCAGGGCGACCAGGATCACGTTATGGCTGGCGATGCGTAATGCGATCGGTACACGGCGGTGGCGCAGTGCCCGGAAGATCAGCAGGAAGAAATTATCGGTTTTTACTGGCGTGGGCCGGTTCACTTGCGCTCGGCTCTTGGTCCGTGAAGTTGACGCGCAGTATAGCGACAGCCCTAGAACCGGCAAAGCGCTGGCTGTGCCCGATGGTCACTGAAAGTGGGTAGAATGCGGTTTTTTTCCAGCCTGGGGGTGCGCCTTGCGCGAAATTGTCCTGATAAACATCACGGGGGAAGACCGCCCAGGTCTGACCGCAGCCATTACCGGTGTTCTGGCCCAGGGTGGTGTGAACATTCTCGACATCGGTCAGGCGGTGATCCACGACACCTTGTCCTTCGGCATCCTGGTCGAGATCCCGAGCACTGAACAGGCGTCTTCGGTGCTCAAGGACATCCTGTTTACGGCGTACAAGCTGGATCAACAGGTGCGTTTCACCCCGGTCTCCGAAGAGGACTACCAGCAATGGGTCGCCGGCCAGGGCAAGAAACGCCACATCGTGACGCTGCTGACCCGCAAGGTCACCGCCGAACAGTTGCAGCGCGTCAGCTCCATTACTGCGCAATACGGCCTGAATATCGACCATATTGACCGTCTGTCGGGTCGTATGCCGCTGGACACCCCGGCCGACAAAGGCAAGGGCTGCATCGAGTTCTCCGTGCGCGGTGAACCGGCCGACCCGCAAGCCCTCCGCGCCGAGTTCCTCAGCGTGGCCCAGGAGCTGAATGTCGATATCGCGTTCCAGGAAGACTCGCTGTTCCGCCGCAACCGCCGTCTGGCGGTGTTCGACATGGACTCCACGCTGATCGAGGCTGAAGTCATCGACGAGTTGGCCAAAGCCGCCGGTGTGGGCGAGCAGGTTTCCGAAATCACCGAGCGCGCCATGGCCGGTGAGCTGGATTTCCGCGCCAGCTTCAAGGAGCGCCTCGCGCTGCTCAAAGGTCTGGATGTGAGCGTGCTGGACTCCATCGGCGCCTCCCTGCGCCTGACCGAAGGCGCCGAGACCCTGTTCGCCGAACTCAAGCGCCTGGGTTACAAGACCGCGATCCTGTCGGGTGGCTTCACCTACTTCGCCAAGCAATTGCAGGCCAAGCTGGGCATTGACTACGTGTTCGCCAATGAGCTGGAAGTGGTGGATGGCAAGGTGACCGGCGTGGCCGTGGAGCCGATTGTTGACGCGCAGCGCAAGGCGGACCTGTTGAAGGAGTTGGCCCACAAGGAAGGGTTGCGTCTGGAACAGACCATTGCGGTCGGCGACGGTGCGAATGACCTGCCGATGCTGGCGATCGCCGGGTTGGGTGTGGCGTTCCGTGCCAAGCCGCTGGTGAAACAGTCGGCCAAGCAGGCGATTTCGACGCTGGGGCTCGATGGCGTGCTGTATCTGCTGGGCTTCCGCGACCGCGACGGCCAGCTTTAGGCCGTCACGCCACCCCCTGTAGGAGCGAGCTTGCTCGCGAAAATCGTCAACGATTACACGGGCATTCTGGATGCCCGCGGTGTTCTTGAGTTCTTCGCGAGCAAGCTCGCTCCTACAGGGTCTGTGTCGATCAGGCTTTAGGTGCGGCGATGCCTTGGCCCATCTGTACCGGAGTACCAGCGGCCAGTTCTTCAGCCCACTTCACCTGATCCGGCCCGAACAGTACGATTGCGGTCGAACCCAGCTTGAAGCGACCCAACTCCGCACCTTTTTCCAGATGAATCGGCGCACGTGCAGCCTCGTCGTAGCGGAAGGTTTTCAGCTCGCGCTTCGGCGGTGTCACCAGGCCGGCCCATACGGTTTCAATCGACGCGACGATCATCGCGCCCACCAATACCACGGCCATCGGGCCGCGTTCGGTGTCGAAAATGCAGGCAACGCGCTCGTTGCGCGCGAACAGTTCAGGTACGTTTTCAGCGGTAGTCTGGTTCACCGAGAAGATGCGACCCGGGATGTAGACCATCTCACGCAGCGTGCCGGCCAGCGGCATGTGCACCCGGTGGTAGTCCTTCGGCGACAGATAGATGGTGGCGAAATCACCACCCATGAACGGCGCTGCTACGGCCGAATCACCACCTAGCAACTCCAGCACGCTGAAGCTGTGGCCCTTGGCCTGGAACACCCGGCCATGCTCGATCGGGCCCAGTTGGCTGACCGCACCATCGGCAGGGCTCAACACCGCGCCTGGGGTTTGATCCAGTGGGCGCGCGCCGTCTTTCAGGGCGCGGGTGAAGAAGGCATTGAAGTGCTCGTAAGCGGTCAGGTCCTCAACCAGGGCTTGGGACATGTCCACTTGATAACGCTTGGCGAACCACGTGGTGAACGCATTTTTGAACCAGCGCACGCGGCACTCGGCAACGCAACCGGCCAGGCGCGACAGCAAGTGGTGCGGCAGCAAGTACTGGCTGAGGATAAACAACTGCTTTTTCATAACTGTCCTTAAACCTTAAATCTCGACGGGGGTGTCGGGGTGGTTGCCCCATTCGCCCCAGGAACCGGCATAACCTTTGACTCGCGGATAACCGAGCGCCTTGGCCACCAGGTAGGTGAAGCCAGAGCGGTGGTGAGTCTGGCAGTGGGTGATGATTTCTTTGTCGCGGGTCAGCCCGAGGTCTTCGAGGATCTGCGGCATGTCACGGCGGATACGCAGGTTGCGCGTCTTGTCCATGCCGGCGGTCCATTCGAAGTTCACCGCGCCGGGGATGTGTCCGCCTTTGGCTGCGAGGACCTTCTCGCCGGAGTACTCCAGCGGACCGCGTGCGTCCCAGATGCCCAGGTCGGCAGCGCCCAAGCGGCTTTGCAGGTATTCGCGGGTGGCGGTGGGGCCGTCGTGCAGCGTGAGGCTGACCGGGCCGCCGACGGGGGCGGGCACCTCGGTCGAGACCGGGTGCTTTTCTTCCAGCCAGGCCAGCAGGCCGCCGTCCAGGTAGTGGTACTTCTGGTGGCCGATCACGTCGAGCATCCAGATGAATCGTCCGGCCCAGCCGCCGCCTTCGTCGTCGTAGACCACGTAGGTGGCGTCCGGGGTATGACCCAGTTCGCCGAACAGTTTCTCAAGATCAGCCTTGTTGGGCAGCAGGCCGGGCGCCGGCGGCTGGCCCAGTTGGGTGCGCTTGGGGTCAACGAAATGCGCGCCGGGGATATGCCCTTCGGCGTAGCGGGCGGCACTGGTGAGGTCCACCAGTATCAGGTGTTCGGCATCGAGGCGACCAAGCAGGTCGCTGGATTCGATCACCAGCGGCAAGCCAGAGAAGTCAGGCATGTGAGGTCTCCTGGGCACAAATGTTGGCGATAAAAGACGGCGATTGTAGCGCAAGCATCAGGCGCTGCGGTTGGTAAAGCAGTGCAGGGCTTTCTCGATGCATTGGGCAGTTTTGCCGAAGGCCTGCACGGTGGTTTCCGAGAACGGCCCGCCGCCCTGGTCGGCCACCATCAGCATCACCACCTTGCCATTGCAGCTCAAGGAGCGCAGCAACAGGTGTTCGCCGGTGAACAGGCGGCGCAGGATCGGCGGCAGCAAAGCCGAAAACTGCGCGTGGTTTTCAGGGTTGAGGCGTACTTGGGCGGACTTTTCCAGCAAGCGCTGCAGCAACGTACTGTTGACCACATCCAGGCTCAAATTGGCCGCATCCTTGGGCAGGCCATCGGCCTGGTGCACACGCAAGGTGCTCATGGCGCGGTCAGCCATCAACAACATGACCCGCTGCATACCACTGGCCACCAGGGCCTCCTTGGCGCAGGTGGTCAGGTGCATGGCGTTGGCAAAGCGGCTAGGCTCTACCAGCAGCTCGGTGCAGCGCTTGCGCCACACGGCCAGGGCCTCGGCAGTGGGCGGCGGCGCTGGGAGCAGGCCGCGATGAATCTTCTGTACATGCCACGGCCAGATCAGCGACAGCGCCGGGTGCCAGAGGTCGGGCATCAAGGCGGTGCGGGCGCTGGTGACAGCCTGTTGGTGGACCAGTTGCTGCACCTCGCCCAAAGGCTGTTGCAGGTACAGCGCAGTGAGCAATTGCCAGCGTTCGGTGTGCGGGCAGGTCCAGGACTCCTGGGCCGACATCGCCAGGCCGTTGGCCAGCAGCACGGTGTTGGCCGGCTGGTTCAACCAGCGGCGCAGATTGGGTTCGGCGTCGAGCAATTGCTGGTGGCGCAATGGGTCGTCCTCGCGGGTGATGTGCAGCGCCTTGACCAGCAAGCGTTTCTCGCTCATCAGCAGCTTGTAGCCCTGGGATACCCAGATCGGTAAGTGCCAGGCTTCTGTCAGGGCGACGCACAGGTCCAGCAAGCGCACGCCGAACAACGCTTGCTCGACCTCGCGCGCCGATTGGCCTTTGTGGATCACCCGCAGTTCCCATTCTTCGAGGAGTTTGGGGTAGGCGACCGCCATCGGCCACAGCGGCGACAGAAACAGCAGGCTGCCCCAGTGAATGTCCTGCCACAGTCGCGCCAGGCGGCTGCCGAACAAACCGTTGGCTTGTTGCGACGCGTGCTGGCTCACCAGCAACAATTGGCGCAACGCCACGGGAATCTCGTTGGCCGGCACCGACGGCAGGCGTGCCAGCAGTTCTTCGGCGCGCTTGAGGCCCAGGCGATTGAGCGCGACTTCGAGGTTTTCCGCCGGTTCCGCCAGGCTGCCATGGGTGTGGCTGTTGGCCTCGCGCATCACGCTGAGCACGAGCGCCGGGCTGCTTTGCATCAGCTCGGCAATATCTCGCAATGAACTGCGGCTGTCGCGGATGCCTTTGCACACACGGTCGTGGCTGGCCTGGGGCACAGGCAGCAGCACATCGTCCAGGCGCTTGACCCAAGCGGCGAGAGAGGTCGGTTTTGCAGTTGGCACTGTCGTTTCATTAGCCATGATAGGGGCGCGATCATCACTTGCGGTCTACACGCCCGGAGCGGGCCGAACTGGCTTTTCGCCTTAACGGGCTATAGTCTGGCGCAGTTTTGCCGATAAGTAGAACAAGAGTTTTCTGCTACACCCAATATGTCCATGAACCCGACGGCGCAAGTACTCATCCCCTATGGCTAAAATTATCGGCATCATCGTCGTCATCGCAAGCGTGCTCGGTGGCTACGTCCTGTCCCACGGTAAAATTGCTGCGTTGATCCAGCCCTTCGAAGTGCTGATCATCGGTGGTGCGGCGTTCGGCGCATTCTTGCAGGCCAACCCCGGCTACATGACCATGCACGTGGTCAAGAAGTCCCTGGGCATGTTCGGTTCGCGCTTCACCCACACCTTCTATCTGGAGGTTCTGGGCCTGGTCTACGAGATCCTCAACAAAAGCCGCCGCGAAGGCATGATGGCCATCGAGGCTGACATCGAAGATGCCGCCGCCAGCCCGATTTTCGCCAAGTACCCGGCCGTGCTCAAAGATGAGCGCATGACCGCCTACATCTGTGACTACCTGCGCATCATGTCCTCCGGCAACATGGCCCCCCATGAGCTGGAAGGTCTGTTCGACATGGAATTGTTCAGCCTTAAAGAAGAGCTGGAGCATCCCTCCCACGCCGTGACAGGGATCGCTGACGGTATGCCGGGGTTCGGTATCGTTGCGGCGGTACTCGGTATTGTGGTGACCATGGCGTCCCTGGGTGAGGGCGACCAGGCTGCCATCGGTATGCACGTCGGTGCGGCACTGGTCGGAACCTTCTTCGGTATTCTCGCGGCCTACGGCTTCTTCGGCCCGCTGGCCACCTCCCTGGCCCATGACGCCAAGGAAGAAATCAACCTGTACGAATCGATCAAGGCCAGCTTGGTCGCCTCAGCCTCCGGCATGCCGCCGTCGCTGGCGGTGGAATTCGGCCGCAAGGTGCTGTACCCGAAACATCGCCCAAGCTTCGCCGAGCTGGAACAAGCGGTTCGCGGTCGCTAAGCCATGGAAAACAACCAGCCGATAATCATCAAGCGCGTCAAGCGCTTCGCTGCGGGGCACCATGGCGGCGCCTGGAAAATCGCCTTCGCCGACTTTGCGACGGCGATGATGGCGTTCTTTCTGGTGTTGTGGCTGATGTCCACCGCCACGCCGGAACAGAAGATCGCCATCGCCGGTTACTTCAAAGACCCGATTGGTTTCTCGGAAAGCGGCACGCCCTTCGTTATCGACCTGGGCGGTTCGCCGCAGTTGGCGCCTGAGCGCACCATCAACCCGGAAGTGCAGACCGAATCGCCCCAGGAAAAAATCCCGATCGAGCGCGACACGGTCGAGTCCATGGCCGAACAGGTCGAGCAGGAGCGCCTTGAACTGTTGCTGCAAGAACTGCAGACCAAGGTTGAGGAAAACCCGCAACTGCTGAAATTCAAGGACCAGATTTCCTTCGAGATCACGCCTGAAGGTTTGCGTATCCAGATCACCGACGCGGCCAACCGGCCGATGTTCGACTCCGGCAGTGCACGCTTGAAGCCGTACTTTGAAGACATCCTGCTGGCCATGGCCGACACCATCAAGGCAGTGCCGAACAAGATCAGCATCAGCGGCCACACCGACGCCAAGCCGTACGCAGGCCAGGGTGACTTCGGCAACTGGGAACTCTCGGCCAACCGCGCCAATGCCGCTCGCCGCGCGCTGGTAGCCGGCAGCTATCCGGACCCGCAAGTGGCGCGTGTCGTGGGCTTCGCTTCATCGCAGTTGTTTGATCATCAAGACCCGTTCAACCCGGTCAACCGCCGGATCGACATCGTAGTGCTGACCAAAAAGGCCCAGCGTGCGATTGAGGGTGATCAGCCGCCAGCGCCGCAACCCACCCAAGGTGCAGGCGCACCGGGTGAAGTACCGGTCGACCCGAACGCCATTCCGCCAGGGCAAGAGCCTCTGCCGGCGCATGAGCTGCGCCAGAAGCTGAATTTGTTTGATGATGGTGGGGTGAAGGATCCTACGGTGCCGGGTACGGGTTCGTAAGCTTTACACATAAAAAGGCCGCGATGATCGCGGCCTTTTTATACCTGCCTGTAGGAGTGAGCTTGCTCGCGAAAGCGTCAACGATAACGCGTTCATCCAGGATGCCCACGTCGTCTGTGTGTTCTTCGCGGGCAAGCTCGCTCCTACAGCGGCGGTGGTTTAGTAACTGCTCTCCGGCAAACTCGCAATAATCGACCGATAGCTATTCATCCGTTGCTGCTGCACACGCCCATCCTCCAGCGCCTTGAGCAACGCACAGCCCGGCTCGCGGTCGTGTTTGCAGTCGCGGAAGCGGCAAGTGCCGATCAGGTCGTTGAACTCGATAAAGCCCGCTTCCACATCGCTGCGGCTGACGTGGCCAAGGCCGAATTCGCGGATGCCTGGGGAGTCGATCAACTCACCGCCGCCGGGGAAATGGAACAACCGCGCGGTGGTGGTGGTGTGGGTGCCCTGGCCGGACAGTTCCGACAGCGGGCCCACACGGGTGTCGACTTCCGGCAGCAGGCTGTTGACCAGCGAGGATTTGCCCACGCCCGACTGGCCGACAAACACGCTGATGCGCCCGTCCAACTGCTGTTGCAGCTGTTCCATGCCATTGCCGTGATGCGCCGAAACTTCCAGCACCGGGTAGCCGAGCGTGCGGTATACCGCCAGCAAGGCATTCAGCGCGGGAGCGTTTTGCTCGTCGATCAGGTCGAATTTGTTCAACAGCAACAGTGGGCGAATGCCAGCGTGCTCGGCTGCGACCAGGTAGCGGTCGATCAGGTTGGCATGCGGCTCCGGCAGCGGCGCGAACACGATGACGATCATGTCGACGTTGGCCGCCACCGGCTTGAGTTGGCCGCGGCTGTCCGGGCGACGCAGTTCGGTGGTACGTGGCAACTGGGCAACGATCACGCCGATGCCCTGGTTGCCGGCGCGCCAGACCACTTTGTCGCCGGTGACCAGCGCCGGCAGGTTGGCGCGCAAGTGGCAACGGGAGACCGAGCCTGCGAGTTCGCCTTCCAGCGCCTCGACCTCGACCTGCACACCAAAGTGCGCGATCACCAGGCCCGTTTGCTCGGGGCCCAGGTCGCCGCCTTCAAGCGCTTCTACGGCGGAGGATTCACGTTTGGCGGCGCGAGCGGCGCGTTCACCTTGAATCTTTTCGATGCGCCAGTTTTGGCGACGATTGAGCTGGCGTTTGGCCATTGGTGTTCCGTGTCGATAATGCAAAGGTTGGGTAAAACGGTGGCGAGTCTAGCACGCCCCCGCCTGCTAAACTGCGCAGCTACGCCAAGGTGCCAAGAGAATCAAGCCATGCAAAACCCACAGAACCTGATTTGGATCGATCTGGAAATGACCGGTCTGAACCCCGACACCGATGTCATCATCGAGATGGCGACGATTGTCACCGACAGCAACCTCAACACCTTGGCCGAAGGTCCGGTGATCGCCATCCACCACAGCGACGCCGTGCTCGCCACCATGGACGAGTGGAACACCCGCACCCACGGTAACTCCGGCCTGACCCAGCGCGTGCGCGACAGCCGCGTCAGCATGGCCGAAGCCGAAGCCGAAACCATCGCCTTCCTGGAAAAGTGGGTGCCTAAGGGCAAGTCGCCGATCTGCGGCAACAGCATCTGCCAGGACCGTCGTTTCCTTTATACGCACATGAAGGCGCTGGAAAGCTACTTCCACTACCGCAACCTGGATGTGTCCACGCTTAAAGAGCTGGCCGCGCGTTGGGCGCCGGAAGTCAAAGACAGCTTCCATAAAGGCAGCACTCACCTGGCGTTGGACGATATCCGCGAGTCGATTGCCGAGCTGCAGCATTACCGCAAGCATTTCATCAAGGCTTGATGACCGTCATCCTGTAGGAGCCCGGCTTGCCGGCGATGGCGCCCCAAAGATCGCCATCGCCGGCAAGCCGGACGCCACAGGATCGAGTTTGCGGCAGATAATGGCTTGCCCTCTTTTGGTGCCATCAGCAAATGATTAGACTGCCGGCCTCTTTGCAAGGATCGCCATCATGCTGCTGATGCTCTACCTCATCGCCATCACTGCCGAAGCCATGACCGGCGCGCTGTCGGCCGGGCGGCGCGGCATGGACTGGTTTGGTGTAGTGCTGATCGCCTGCGTCACAGCGTTGGGCGGTGGATCGGTGCGCGACGTGCTGCTCGGGCATTACCCGCTGACCTGGGTCAAACACCCGGAGTACCTGGTGCTGACCTCGATTGCCGCACTGGTGACGATCTTTATCGCACCGCTGATGCGTCGTCTGCGCTCGTTGTTCCTGGCGCTGGACGCCGTGGGCCTGGTGGCGTTCACCCTGATTGGTTGCATGACCGCGTTGGAGATGGGCCACGGCATGCTGGTGGCGTCGGTCAGTGGTGTGATCACTGGAGTTTTCGGTGGCATCCTGCGAGACATCTTCTGCAACGATATCCCGCTGATCTTCCGCCGCGAGCTTTACGCCAGCGTGTCGTTCCTAGCCGCCTGGTTCTACATGCTCTGCCTTTATCTGGAGCTGCCCAGCGAGCAGTCGATCCTGCTGACCCTGTTCAGCGGCTTTCTATTGCGGCTGCTGGCGATCCGTTTTCACTGGGAAATGCCCAAGTTCGTCTACAACGACGACGTGCACTAGCGCGTAGCGTGCTGGTTCAGCGCCCATTCCACATGCTCTCGTACCAATTCCGAGGGGTAATCCCGGCGCGCCTTCAAGGCTTCCAGCACTGGAATGCTCGACGGCGCATTGCCCAGGCCCACCGCAAGATTGCGCAGCCAGCGCTCGTAGCCGGCGCGACGCAGCGGTGAGCCTTCGGTGCTGCTTAGGAATTTATCCTCGTCCCACATAAACAGTTCGGCCAACTCCGCGTTATCCAGATTGTGGCGTGGCTTGAAATCGCTTTCAGCGGTAGGGCGGGCGAAACGATTCCATGGGCACACGATCTGACAGTCATCGCAACCGAACACACGGTTGCCGATCAGGGGGCGCAGCTCCTCGGGGATCGCGTTCTTCAGCTCGATGGTCAGGTAGGAAATGCAGCGTCGGGCGTCCAGTACGTAAGGGCCGACGAAGGCATTGGTGGGGCAGATATCCAGGCAAGCAGTGCAACGGCCGCAATGTTCGGTGCTGTGGGGCGCGTCGATCGGCAGCGGCAAGTCGACAAACAGTTCGCTGAGGAAGAAATAGCTGCCGGCCTTGCGATTGAGGACCAGGGTGTTTTTACCGATCCAGCCCAGCCCGGCTTTTTCGGCGATGGCTTTTTCCAGCACAGGCGCGCTGTCGACAAAGGCGCGGAAGCCGAAAGGGCCGATCTGCGCTTGAATGCGGTCGGCCAGTTGCTGCACGCGCTTGCGGATCAGCTTGTGGTAGTCGCGGCCCAAGGCGTAGCGGGAGATATAGGCTTTTTCCGGCTTGGCCAGCAATTGGGCCATTTGCGTATCGCCCGGCAGGTAGTCCATGCGCAGCGACACCACGCGCAAGGTGCCCGGCACCAGTTCGTCGGGGTGGGAGCGTTTGCTGCCGTGGGCGCCCATGTAGTCCATCTCGCCGTGGTAGCCCGCGTCGAGCCAGCGTTGCAGGTGCTGCTCATGCTCGGCGAGGTCCAGGCCGCTGATGCCGACTTGTTGAAAGCCCAGCTCGCGGCCCCAGTCTTTGATCGATTGGGCGAGGGCGGGAAGATCGGACGTAATAGCAGGCATGAGACACGGGAAACCACAGGTTAGATGCGTATAATTCTGCCAGACATCGGAGCTTGAAGACGCATGCCGCAGACAAAACACGCAATAACCGACGTACAGCCCCTCTTGCACGGCCATCTGCCGCAACTGGCGGCGCGTTCCCCGGACGCCCATAAAGGCCAGTTTGGCCACCTGTTAGTCATTGGCGGCGACCGCGGCTTTGGCGGCGCAGCCTTGCTGAGCGCCGAAAGTGCCTTGCGCAGTGGTGCGGGGATGGTGTCCCTGGCGACGCGCCTGGAACACGTGTCGGCCGCTTTGGCCCGCTTGCCGGAAGTCATGACCGTCGGCGTGAGTTCGGCCAATCAACTGATGGGCCTGTTGGAAAAGATCTCGGTCATTGTGATCGGGCCTGGGCTGGGTGACGCGTCCTGGGGTAAAAGCCTGCTGTCCGTCGCCTCCAACGCGAAGCAGCCACAAGTCTGGGATGCCGACGCCTTGAACCAACTTGCCAGTGGCGGCGTCAGCTTGCCGGCCAACTGCGTGATCACCCCGCATCCAGGGGAAGCCGCGCGGTTGCTGGGTATTTCGACAGCCGAGGTTCAGGCCGATCGTCTTAAGGTGGCGCGCGCGTTGAGTCAGACATTCAATGCAGTGGCTATCCTCAAGGGGGCTGGAACTTTGATTGCCAGTCCGGACGGACGTGTTTCACGGTGTGACCAGGGCCATCCAGCGATGGCAACGGCGGGCCTGGGTGATGTCCTGGCCGGTCTGGTGGGCGCGTTGCTGGCCCAGGGCATGCCGGCTTATGAGGCAAGCTGCCTGGCCGTGTGGTTGCACGCCACGGCGGGAGATCGCCAGGGCACCTTTGGTCGCGGCTTGGCCGCCAGCGACCTGATACCCGCCATTCGTCAATTGCTGGAGGAACAGTCGCCGTGTCTGACCTAATCCTTTTCCTGGCTGATGAAGAAGCCATGGTAGCGTTCGGGCAACGCATTGCGCAGGTGACGGCCGGAGCCGGGCTGATCTTTCTGGAAGGCGATTTGGGGGCGGGCAAGACCACGCTGTCCCGAGGGATTATCCGAGGGTTGGGTCATACGGGAGCAGTAAAAAGCCCTACGTTCACCCTGGTAGAACCCTACGAGATCGGTGCAGTACGCGCCTTTCACTTTGACCTCTATCGTCTGGTGGACCCCGAAGAGCTGGAGTACATGGGGATCCGGGATTACTTCGATGAAGATGCGTTGTGCCTGATCGAGTGGCCAGATAAAGGCACAGGCTTTTTGCCAAAGCCTGACATGACCATTACCATTACGCCGCATGAGCATGGACGTCAGTTGAAGTTGTTGCCCCAGAGCACGCGCGGCCAGTCTTGGTGCGCCGCTTTGGCATTGGAATTCAAATAATTGGTGGGGTTAGGTATGCGCTTTCGCGCGTTGGTTGCTGTCGTGGGGGTGTTGCTTGCGGCAATGACTGTCAATGCTCTGGCTGCTTCACAGGTGAAAAGTGTTCGCCTGTGGCGAGCGCCGGATAACACGCGACTGGTGTTCGACCTGTCTGGCCCGGTCCAGCACAGCGTCTTTACCTTGACGTCGCCTGATCGCCTGGTGATTGACATCAACGGTGCGACCCTGGCCGCGCCGTTGAAAGTGTCCACCGCCAACACCCCGATTACCGCCATGCGCTCGGCGCAACGCACGCCGACCGACCTGCGTGTGGTGATCGACCTGAAAAAGGTCGTGACCCCAAAAAGCTTCTCCCTGGCGCCCAACGCCCAGTACGGCAACCGACTGGTGGTCGACCTGTTCGACAACGCCGCCGATGCCAACCCGCCGCCTGCACCGCCTCCAAGCGTCGCGACGGTGCCGGCGGTGCCGGTCAACCCGTCGCAACCGCAGGTCAAGCTGCCTCCGCCGCCACCGGCTCCGGCCGGCAAGCGTGACATCATCGTAGTGATCGACGCTGGTCACGGCGGTGAAGACCCGGGCGCCTCCGGCTCACGCGGCCAGCATGAAAAAGACGTGGTACTGGCGATCGCCCGTGAACTGCAGCGCCAGATCAGCGCGATGAAAGGTTATCGCGCTGAGCTGACCCGTACCGGCGACTACTTCATTCCGTTGCGTGGCCGTACCGAAATCGCACGTAAGAAGGGCGCCGACCTGTTCGTCTCGATCCATGCCGACGCCGCGCCGTCTACTGCGGCCTTCGGTGCCTCGGTGTTCGCTCTGTCGGATCGCGGCGCGACGTCCGAAACCGCGCGCTGGCTGGCCGACAGTGAAAACCGTTCTGACTTGATCGGCGGGGCCGGCAACGTCTCCCTCGATGACAAGGACAAAATGCTCGCCGGCGTGCTGCTCGACTTGTCGATGACCGCTTCGCTGACGTCCAGCTTGAACGTCGGTCAGAAAGTCCTCAGCAATATCGGCCGTGTTACCTCGCTGCACAAACAGCGCGTGGAACAAGCAGGATTCATGGTGTTGAAGTCGCCGGATATTCCGTCGATCCTGGTAGAGACCGGGTTTATCTCCAACTCCAATGAAGCCTCGAAGCTGGCCAGTGCCAGCCACCAGCAAGCGCTGGCGCGTTCCATCAGTGCCGGTGTGCGCCAGTTCTTCCAGCAGAATCCGCCACCGGGCACCTACATCGCCTGGCTGCGCGACTCCGGGAAAATCGCCCAGGGCCCGCGCGACCATCGCGTACAGCCCGGCGACACCCTGGCCATGCTGGCTGTGCGTTTCCAGGTGTCGGCCGCTACCTTGCGCAGCGCCAACAACCTGAAGACCGATGAATTGAAAGTCGGCCAGGTGTTGACCATCCCTGGCACCGAATTGGCGGCGCAGTAATGAGCGACTCGATCCTGGATAACGGCTCACGCATCGAACTGCTCAGCCCGCGCCTTGCCAACCAGATTGCGGCGGGCGAGGTTGTGGAGCGTCCGGCATCGGTGATCAAGGAACTGCTGGAAAACAGCATCGACTCCGGCGCCAAGCGCATTGATGTCGACGTGGAGCAGGGTGGCGTCAAGCTGCTGCGCGTGCGTGACGATGGCAGCGGTATCTCGTCCGACGATCTGCCGCTGGCCCTGGCCCGTCACGCCACCAGCAAGATTCGCGACCTGGAAGACCTTGAGCGGGTGATGAGCCTGGGCTTTCGTGGTGAGGCCCTGGCGTCCATCAGTTCTGTGGCGCGCTTGACCCTGACGTCCCGTACCCGCAGCGCCGAGCAGGCCTGGCAAGTTGAAACCGAAGGTCGCGACATGGCGCCTCGGGTCCAGCCGGCAGCCCATCCCGTCGGTACGTCGGTGGAAGTGCGCGACCTGTTCTTCAACACCCCGGCGCGGCGTAAATTCCTCAAGGCTGAGAAAACCGAATTCGATCACCTGCAGGAAGTCATCAAGCGCTTGGCTTTGGCTCGCTTCGATGTGGCGTTCCACCTGCGGCATAACGGCAAGACCATCCTCAGCCTGCACGAAGCCCACGATGACGCCGCGCGCGCTCGCCGTGTGTCGGCGATTTGCGGGCCGGGTTTCCTTGAGCAGGCGCTGCCGATTGAAATCGAGCGCAATGGATTGCGCCTGTGGGGGTGGGTCGGTTTGCCGACCTTCTCCCGCAGCCAGGCGGACTTGCAGTATTTCTTTGTGAATGGCCGTGCGGTGCGCGACAAGCTGGTGGCCCACGCGGTGCGCCAGGCCTATCGCGACGTGCTGTTCAACGGGCGTCATCCGACGTTTGTGCTGTTCTTCGAGGTCGACCCGTCGGTGGTAGACGTCAACGTGCACCCGACCAAGCACGAAGTACGCTTCCGTGATGGGCGCATGGTGCATGACTTCCTCTATGGCACCTTGCACCGCACGCTGGGTGATGTACGTCCGGATGATCAGCTGTCCGCGCCGATTGTGACGGCCGTGGTCCGCCCGAGTGGCCCGCAAGCCGGTGAGTTCGGCCCTCAGGGCGAAATGAGCCTGGCGGCCAACCTGCTGCAATCGCCGCAGTCGCAACCTGCCTATACCGCGCCGAATGCTGGCGCCGGCTCGGGTTATCAATACCAATATACGCCGCGCCCTCAATCGGCGGTGCCGGTGGCTGAAGCCCAGGCGGCTTACCGCGAGTTTTTCGCGCCGCTGCCAGGTGCCGAACCGGGCACGCCTGTGGCCTTGCCGGAAGGCGGTGGAGATATCCCGCCGCTGGGCTATGCGTTGGCGCAGCTGAAGGGCATCTACATTCTGGCGGAAAACGCCCATGGCCTGGTGCTGGTGGACATGCACGCCGCCCACGAGCGGATCATGTACGAACGCCTCAAGATCGCCATGGCCAGCGAAGGTCTCAGCGGCCAGCCGCTGCTGGTGCCGGAATCCCTGGCCGTCAGTCAGCGTGAGGCCGATTGTGCCGAAGAACACCACGGCGTGTTCCAGAAGCTGGGCTTTGAATTGCAGCGCCTGGGCCCGGAAACCTTGGCCATCCGCCAGATTCCTGCGTTGCTCAAACAGGCCGAGGCCAACCGCCTGGTCGCTGACGTGCTGGCGGACCTGATGGAATACGGCACCAGTGACCGCATTCAGGCGCACATCAACGAATTGCTCGGCACCATGGCCTGCCACGGCGCCATCCGCGCCAATCGTCGCCTAGCCCTGCCGGAAATGAACGGCCTGCTGCGCGACATGGAAAACACCGAACGCAGCGGGCAATGCAACCATGGCCGACCGACCTGGACCCAAATGGGCCTGGACGATCTGGACAAACTGTTCTTGCGCGGCCGTTGATGAGTGCCTTGCCCCCCGCGATCTTTCTGATGGGCCCCACGGCCGCCGGCAAGACCGACCTGGCCATCGAGCTGACCAAAGTGCTGCCGTGCGAGCTGATCAGTGTCGACTCTGCCCTGGTTTACCGGGACATGGACATCGGCACCGCCAAGCCTTCCAAAGAGCTGTTGGCCCAATACCCGCATAAGCTGATCGACATCATCGATCCGTCGCAGAGCTATTCGGCCGCGGATTTTCGCAGCGACGCCCTGGCGGCCATGGCCGACATCACCGCACGGGGCAATATTCCGCTGCTGGTGGGCGGTACGATGCTCTATTACAAGGCTTTGCAGGAAGGACTGGCGGATATGCCGCCGGCCGACGCCCAAGTGCGCGCCGAGCTGGAAGAAGAGGCTGCACGCCTTGGCTGGCAAGCCTTGCACGACCAGTTGGCCGCCGTGGACCCGGTGTCCGCTGCGCGCATTCACCCCAATGACCCCCAGCGCCTCACTCGCGCTCTGGAAGTCTGGCGTGTCAGCGGGCAGACCATGACTGAACACCGGCTGAAACAAAGTGCGCAAAGTGCTGACGCAGGCGCATCTGGCGCGTCACAATTGCCCTATACTGTGGCGAATCTGGCCATCGCTCCGGCAAATCGCCAGGTGCTGCATGATCGAATTGCACAAAGATTCACAATTATGTTGGAACAGGGGTTTGTGGACGAGGTCGTAGCTCTGCGTTCCAGAGGTGACCTGCATCCAGGGTTACCTTCGATACGTGCCGTAGGCTACCGCCAAGTCTGGGATCATCTGGATGGCAAGCTGACGTCAGCCGAAATGCAGGAGCGCGGCATCATTGCCACGCGCCAATTGGCGAAACGCCAGTTCACCTGGTTGCGCAGCTGGAGCGATTTGCACTGGCTGGACAGCCTGGACAGCGACAATCTGTCACGCGCCTTGAAATACTTGGGAACGGTCTCCATATTGAGCTGAGTCCTTGCAATTGCCGTCTATCCTTGGGGGTGTGACGGCCATAAGCTATCTATTTTCCGATTTTTTATTATTGATCCTTAAAGGAGTGCGGCACATGTCAAAAGGGCATTCGCTACAAGACCCTTACTTGAATACTTTACGTAAAGAGAAAGTGGGGGTTTCCATCTATCTGGTCAACGGTATCAAGCTGCAAGGCACGATCGAGTCGTTCGACCAGTTCGTGATCCTGCTGAAAAACACCGTCAGCCAGATGGTCTACAAGCACGCTATCTCGACAGTCGTCCCTGTTCGTCCAATCCGTCTGCCTAGCGCAGCAGGTGATGATGCAGTTGACGCTGAGCCAGGTAACGCCTGATAGGAGTCTCCTTTGTTCTTTGAGCGCCACGGTGGTGGTGAGCGAGTAATCCTCGTTCACTTGGATGGACAGGACCCTGAGGCGCGCGAAGATCCGCAGGAGTTTCAGGAGTTGGCAAATTCGGCCGGCGCCGAGACCGTTGCGTTTTTTAACGTACCGCGTCATCGGCCAACCGCCAAATTCCTGATTGGCAGCGGCAAGGTCGAGGAACTGCGCGACCTGGTGCACGCCGAAGAAGCCGATCTGGTGATCTTCAATCACGTCCTCACGCCCAGTCAGGAACGTAACCTCGAACGTGTCTTCGAGTGTCGCGTGATCGACCGTACCGGTCTGATTCTCGATATCTTCGCCCAACGCGCCCGTACCCATGAGGGCAAGCTCCAGGTTGAACTGGCCCAGCTTGACCACATGAGCACCCGCTTGGTCCGCGGCTGGACTCACCTTGAGCGTCAAGGTGGCGGCATCGGCATGCGCGGTCCGGGTGAAACCCAGCTCGAAACCGACCGACGTCTGTTGCGGGTTCGTCTGCGCCAGATCAAGGGTCGCCTCGAGAAGGTACGCAGCCAGCGTGAGCAATCGCGCCGTGGGCGTACCCGCGCGGATATCCCGACCGTGTCCCTGGTGGGCTATACCAACGCCGGCAAATCCACACTCTTCAATAACGTGACGAAATCGGACGTGTACGCGGCCGACCAACTGTTCGCCACCCTCGACCCGACTTTGCGTCGTCTGGATCTGGACGACCTGGGGCCGATTGTCCTGGCCGACACCGTGGGTTTCATTCGTCATTTGCCGCACAAGCTGGTCGAGGCATTTCGGTCTACGCTCGAAGAGTCGAGCAATTCCGACCTGCTGCTGCACGTGATCGATGCGGCCGAACCGGATCGCATGTTGCAGATTGAACAGGTGATGCTGGTGCTGGGCGAGATTGGTGCCCAGGACTTGCCGATCCTCGAGGTCTATAACAAACTCGATTTGCTTGAAGGCGTTGAGCCACAAATCCAGCGCGATGAGAACGGCAAGCCCCAGCGGGTCTGGCTGTCGGCACGTGATGGCAGTGGCCTTGAGTTGCTTGAACAGGCCATTGCCGAGTTGCTCGGCGGCGATTTGTTCGTTGGTACCTTGCGCTTGCCTCAGCGTTTTGCTCGACTGCGTGCACAGTTTTTCGAGTTGGGCGCGGTACAGAAAGAAGAACACGACGAAGAAGGTGTCAGCTTGCTGGCCGTTCGATTGCCGCGCTCGGAGCTGAATCGGCTGGTCAGCCGTGAGGGCGTTGTACCGACAGAGTTCATCGAACAACACACTTTGCAATAAAAGCCTCCTAAAGCGGTTGTGCCGCAGTGGCAGGCATTCTGTAGCATTGGTCGGCGCGCCGTGGGTGCGTCTTTGCTTTATCAGATGGAGAGCGCTATGGCTTGGAATGAGCCGGGTGGCAACTCGAATAATCAGGATCCTTGGGGTGGTAAACGCCGCAATAATGGCGACCGCAAGGGGCCACCAGATCTCGACGAGGCCTTCCGAAAGCTGCAGGAAAGCCTGAATGGGTTGTTCGGTGGTGGAAAAAAACGGGGTGGTGACGACGGCGGTCGCACAAGCAAGGGCGGCGGCTATGGCCTGCTGGGCCTGGGTCTTGTCGTGCTGGCGGCCGTATGGCTGTACAGCGCCGTGTACGTGGTGGACGAGCAGGAGCAGGCCGTGGTGCTGCGCTTCGGCAAGTACTACGAGACTGTCGGCCCTGGGCTGAACATCTATTTCCCGCCGATCGACAAGAAGTACATGGAAAATGTCACGCGTGAGCGTGCCTACACCAAGCAGGGCCAGATGCTGACCGAAGACGAGAACATCGTCGAAGTGCCGCTGACCGTGCAGTACAAGATCAGCAACCTGCAGGACTTCGTGCTGAACGTTGATCAGCCGGAAATCAGCCTGCAACACGCTACCGAAAGTGCCCTGCGCCATGTCGTCGGTTCGACCGCGATGGACCAGGTGCTGACCGAAGGTCGTGAATTGATGGCCAGCGAGATCAAGGAGCGCCTGCAACGGTTCCTCGATACCTATCGCACCGGTATTACCGTCACCCAGGTCAACGTACAGAGCGCAGCTGCACCGCGCGAAGTGCAGGAAGCCTTCGATGACGTGATCCGTGCCCGTGAAGACGAGCAGCGTTCGCGCAACCAGGCTGAAACCTACGCCAACGGTGTCGTACCGGAAGCCCGTGGTCAGGCCCAGCGTATCCTCGAGGATGCCAACGGTTACCGCGACGAAGTGGTCTCTCGCGCCAAGGGTGAGGCGGATCGCTTTACCAAGCTGGTCGCCGAGTACCGCAAGGCGCCGGAAGTCACGCGTGAGCGTCTGTACCTGGACACCATGCAGGAAGTCTTCAGCAACACCAGCAAGGTTCTCGTGACCGGCAGCAAAGGTGGGCAGAACAACCTGCTGTACCTGCCGCTGGACAAGATGATCGAAGGTGGTCGTAGCAGCACCAGCGCACCGTCCACCGGTTCCAATGCCGCTGCCAACGAAGCGAGCGCCCGTGCGGCCGCTGACTTGCTGCAACAGCAAACACGTACCAGGGAGAGTCGTTGATGAGCAATAAATCGCTGACCGCCCTGATTGTGGGCGTCGTCGTGGTCATCGCTGCCTGGAACTGCTTCTACATCGTGGCTCAGACCGAGCGTGCGGTGCTGCTGCAATTCGGTCGCGTGGTCCAGGCAGATGTCCAGCCGGGCTTGCATGTGAAAGTCCCCTACGTCAACCAGGTGCGCAAGTTCGACGCCCGCCTGATGACCCTGGATGCACCGACACAGCGCTTCCTGACCCTGGAAAAGAAAGCCGTGATGGTTGACGCCTACGCCAAGTGGCGCGTCAAGGATGCCGAGCGCTTCTACACCGCGACCTCCGGCCTCAAGCAGATTGCCGACGAGCGCTTGTCGCGCCGTCTGGAGTCGGGTCTGCGTGACCAGTTTGGTAAGCGCACCCTGCATGAGGTGGTATCCGGTGAGCGCGACGCGCTGATGGCTGACATCACGCGTTCGTTGAATACGATGGCGGAAAAAGAGCTGGGCATCGAAGTGGTTGATGTCCGGGTCAAGGCGATCGACCTGCCGAAGGAAGTGAACCGCAGCGTGTTCGAGCGTATGAGCACCGAGCGTGAGCGTGAAGCCCGTGAGCACCGCGCCAAGGGTAACGAGCTGGCAGAAGGTATCCGTGCGGATGCCGACCGTCAGCGCCGTGTACTGTTGGCCGAAGCTTATCGCGAGTCTGAAGAGGCCCGTGGTGATGGCGATGCTCAAGCTGCGGCGATCTACGCCAAGGCCTACGGCCAGGACCAGGAGTTCTACGCGTTCTACCGTAGCCTGCGCGCCTACCGTGAAAGCTTCGCGAACAAAACCGACGTCATGGTGTTGGACCCAAGCAGCGACTTCTTCCGCTACCTGGAAAAGTCCAAGTAACCGGCCTGTGATTCTGTAGGTTTCACTCCCGTCGGGCGGCTAAAACGCCTGGCGGGGTGATCCTTTCAGAAAACGGGTGTATGATGCGGCAGCCGGGAAATTCCCGGCTTTTTTGCGTCTGCATGTTTGATTCGGCAGGCGTGACAGGTTTTTCGAGGAAAGTGCCCGACGAGGCCGATTACAGGCCGTTCGTCACGTCGCTCTTGCGCGTGGTTTATGCAGGGGGCGGGTGTTTTCTGCTTCACTCAAGGCTCGGCCGAGGGCTGGCCGCCCGGATCAAAGGGGAATGGCGTAATGGCAACGGTAGACCGCTGGCTGCTGCCAGATGGTATCGAAGAAGTACTGCCACCAGAAGCTGCGCGCATTGAAGTAGCGCGCCGCCAGGTGTTGGATCTGTTCCAGAGCTGGGGTTACGAGTTTGTCGTGACCCCCCATATCGAGTACCTGGAATCGCTGCTGACCGGCGCGGGCCAGGACCTGGATCTGCGCACCTTCAAGGTCATCGACCCGCAATCGGGCCGGCAAATGGGTTTCCGTGCCGACATCACGCCGCAAGTGGCGCGCATCGATGCGCACACCCTGCGCCGAGAAGGTCCGAGCCGCCTGTGCTACGCCGGCAGTGTGCTGCATGCACAGCCGCGTGCCTTGTCGTCGTCCCGTAGCCCGATTCAACTGGGCGCTGAGTTGTACGGCGATGCCAGCCCGAGCAGCGACGTTGAAGTGATCAGCTTGATGCTGGCCATGCTGCAACTGGCCGACGTGCCGGATGTCCACATGGACCTGGGTCACGTCGGTATCTACCGTGGCCTGGCCCGTGCGGCCGGTTTGTCCGGTGAAGTGGAACAACAGCTGTTCGATGCCCTGCAACGCAAGGCCATCGATGAAGTGATTGCCCTGACGGCGGGTGTGCCTGCCGATCTGGCTGACATGCTGCGTGCACTGGTCGACCTGTGCGGCGGCCGTGAAGTGCTGGTGGCTGCCCGTGAGCGCCTGGCCAAGGCGCCGGCGCCGGTGCTGGCTGCGCTGGACGACGTGCTGGCGATTGCCGAGCAGTTGTCGGCGCGCTTCCCGGAGCTGCCGCTGTACTTTGACCTGGGTGAGTTGCGCGGCTACCACTACCACACCGGTGTGGTGTTCGCTGTATTTGTACCGGGTGTTGGCCAAGCCATCGCCCAGGGTGGTCGTTATGACGATATCGGCGCCGACTTTGGTCGTGCGCGTCCGGCCACTGGTTTCTCCACCGATTTGAAAACCCTGGTGACCCTGGGGCGTGCTGAGGTCGAGCTACCGTCTGGTGGCATTTGGATGCCCGACAGTACGGACGCAGCACTCTGGCAGCAGGTTTGCCAGTTGCGCAGTGAGGGTCAGCGTGTCGTCCAGGCTTTGCCTGGGCAGCCATTGGCCGCCGCCCGTGATGCGGACTGCGACCGGCAATTGATTCTGCAGAACGGGCTTTGGCAAGTATCGCCACTGGCTTCTTGAGTTTTCCTGCCGGCCATCGCCGGCACCAAGTTTGCGCGAATGAGGACAAGTGTTATGGGTAAGAATGTCGTAGTCCTGGGCACCCAA
>Ga0209070_100198_pt1 | contig 71906 bp, 67 predicted proteins | sample SynthPrep_5_END__FD_187205 | JGI IMG/M metagenome (GOLD analysis project Ga0209070, IMG submission 187205) | Synthetic microbial communities from Ohio, USA - SynthPrep_5_END_DS10_MetaG (SPAdes) (version 2) | ecosystem: Engineered > Bioreactor > Aerobic > Activated sludge | place: USA: Ohio... | reverse complement strand
TATCTCGTGTTTTATGAATAATCTTCTTCAATCGGCGGGTTTGTGCGCCGTATAAAAATGCTATCCTGTTCATACTCAATGCGTTTGTGGGTTTGGTTTGTTTGGCGACTGATCTGATCGCGCAAACTGCATTGAGTTCCCTTACCTGAGTGATCTACTATTTCGCACAGTTATTTAGCGTAGCTCACGAAGGCGGCAAAGTTTTATGCAGGATGTAATCTCTTGAGTTTTTCTAAGATGAATTAATGTGAAAGCGCCCAGTTTAGATGTTCAATGGTACTTAAAGAATAACCCCGACGTCGCCGCCGCCGGGGTCGATCCGTTGCAGCACTATCTTACCTTTGGTAAGAACGAAGGTCGTTGGCCTTGCGCTTTGCCTGCTCTGGAGCTTGACCAGGAGTTATGGCAGGCAGCCGAACCTGAGCCGTTTTTAGTGCAGTTGCAGCAGCTGTTTGAGCAGCAACAATCGCTGCATAGCGCTTTGGCGGCCTGGGTGTTGGCGCGCTGGTATGGCAGTTTGGGTCAGTGGCAGCAGGGGCAGCCATTGTTACCCACATTATTGAATGACGACGTGGCCCTTAGCATATTGGTGCACCAAGGCCCGTTTTTACTGGCGTTTGCTACTTACTTTAATTGTCAGCATCTCGAGCATGCGCAAGCGGTGCTGGCTCATCCGCTGTGGTCAGAAACCCATGATAAGCAGTTGCAGCGCTCTATGCTGCTAAGCGGTGGTGAAAAGCTGCGGCTGCTAAACCAAATATTTGCTAAATACAATTTAGTGCCATTACGCCTGGATACTGCCACTGAATTAGAACAGTTGCAGGCCGAACAGGTAAAACCAGCCTGGTATAAATTAATGCTTCCCGTTGCGTTGCAACCAAAAGTGAGCGTGATAGTGCCATGCTTTAATGCCGAAAAAACCTTAGCTACCGCACTAAAAAGTTTGCTGGCGCAAAGCCATCGTAATCTCGAAATTTTAGTGGCTGATGATTGCTCAACAGATCATTCTGCTGCTATCGTACAGCAGATTGCTGCCCGTGACAGGCGGGTAAAGCTGGTGCAGTTAGCGCAAAATAGTGGTGCTTACGTTGCGCGTAATACTGCGTTGCTGCAGGCGAGCGGCGAGTTTATCACTACACATGATAGCGATGATTGGTCGCACCCACAAAAAATTGCCCTGCAAGTTGCCGCATTTAAAGGGCAAACTGCGGTAATGGCGACGGCATCCCATTGGGTGCGCTGCTCGCCCGATTTACAGTTTCAACGCTGGCGCATGGAAGATGTGCTAATTTTCCGCAATATTTCATCTTTAATGTTTCGTCGTAGTGTGGTGCAGGAGCTCGGCTTTTGGGATAGGGTTAGTGTTAATGCTGATACTGAGTTTTACTATCGGATTATTAAGCGTTTTGGCCCAGGTAGTATTGTTGAAGTGCTGCCAGGTGTACCGCTATCTTTTGGCCGGGCAGATGAGTTGTCGCTAAGTAGAACCAAAGCCACTCATTTAAGAACGCAGTTTCGCGGGCTTAGAAAAGACCATATAGAAGCTGCATTTGCCTGGCATGAACATGCGCCATCGCTATATTTAGCCGCTGAGCCTAAATGTCGACCTTTTGCGGTACCGCCGTTAATGTGTCGGGGAACATCGGCGCAACGTGAACACAACTTCTGTTTGCTTTTAGAGCAAAAACAACTATTTGACGCTGCATGGTATTTAAGGCACTACCCAGACGTTGCCGCATCGGGGAGTGATCCGCTACAGCATTTTGTAAAACATGGTGCAGCTGAAGGGCGTGATCCTTTACCGTGCTTTAGTTTTTCTGGTTATGCTTTTGCTAAAGGGCTGGAAATGCCCGCGACATTGGCAAGTTGGTTAACCGAGGCAGTGCCGCCTGCAGCGCCAGTGGCAGTTAAAGGCGAGCTTACGCTTGTGGAAAACCTCCCTGTTGTGATGGTGGTAGGGCATAGTGTTAGTGCGGGCTTATTTGGTGCTGAGCGTAGCCTGTTGGATAATGTACAGGCTTTAGCGGCTTCGCAAAAGGTAAACCTAATTGTGGTATTACCAGGTGCTACCGATAAACATTATGTGGCGCAGATGAGGTCGTTTTGTTGCAACCTGATTTTTGTACCGTTTTCTTGGTGGCAGCGTGGTAGAGCAGCTGAGCAAGCTTGGGTAGAGGCCTTTGTGAGGCTGATAGATAATCATTCTGTGTCGATAGTTTATGTGAACACACTGGTATTGCTTGAGCCGCTGCTTGCTGCTAAACAAGCGGCAATTAAAAGTGTGGTGCATGTGCATGAGCTACCGGCACATGATCCGGCGTTATGTCAGCTACTCAATGCTGATGCAGAAGCTGTTCGGCAACACGTTTTAGCGCATTCTGATTATTTAATTGCAAACTCTGAAACGGTGGCAAGGTGGTTGGCTTGCCCGGAAAATATTTCTGTGGTGCCAAATATTTTAAATATTGCTGATTGGCCATTCGTGCCGTTACCATCTAAAGCTGTACTTCAAGTTGTGATGCTAAGTAGTAATTTACCCAAAAAAGGTATAGCTGACGTTGTTGAGGTTGCTAGGTATTGTTGGGGAAAAAATGTTGCTGTGACCTTTAGGCTATACGGACCGGAAAACGAATTTACGAATAGCTTAAGGCGGGAGGGCTTACCGGACAATCTAAGGTTCTGTGGCTATACTGCAGCACCGCAGCAAGTCATTGCTGATGCTGATGTTGTGCTTAACTTATCTCACTTTCAAGAATCTTTTGGCCGCACTGTGCAGGAAGCGATGGCCGCAGGGCGTGTTGTAGTCGCTTATGATTGGGGGGCACTTGCTGAGCTAATAAAGCCTAACTGTGGCATCTTGATCTCTTTTAAAGATACTAGAGAGGTGGCAGAGGCCTTAGCAAAGTTAGTTAATGAGCCAACTCTGCGTGAAGAGTTGGGCCGCAATGCTAGGGCATTTGTCAGTGAACGTTTCAGTGCGCCGTTGATTGGACAACAATTATTAGCTGCATTGTTCCATTAAAAATTATCCACAGCACTCTGACACCGTGTCGGAGTGCTGTGGATAACTTGGAGTAGGGTATGCGTTATTTATTGGGGCTTTTTGTTGTTGGTATTTTGGTGGGATGTTCTGGGGATAGCGCTGAAACGGTTACACCTCCGGTGCAAGTACCCCCCTCGGTCGATCCAGCACCTGTGCTCTTGCGCAATGCAAATATTAATTGTGGAGAGTGGTCGCAGCGATTAGCTGACGATTTTAGGCCTGCTTATTCATTGCAGCGTCAGCAACGCTGGGTTGTAATGGGGTCGTCTTCTGCTTTTGGGGCTGGCGCAAGTAAATATGATACAAGTTGGGCTGGTTTATTAGTTGATGTTGCCAAAGATTATGGCGCTGAGGTTGTTAATATAGCTCGCGGTGGTTATACCACTTACCAGGCGATGAGTTCAGACTGTGACGTGGCCTCTAACCGCCCTCAACCTGATGCTGCACATAATGTTGATTTAGCCATTGAACTTGGTGCTGACTTGGTTATTTTATCTTTTCCAAGTAACGATGCGGCAAGTAATTATAGCGCTGAAGAGACTGCGCATAACATTTTGTACTTGCGATCGCGTCTGGCAGATGAAGGTATTGCACTGTTAGTCCTTGGCGCTCAACCCCGAAATATGACTAAGAGTAAGCAAAAGTTATTGATTGAGCTAGATGATTTGTTAAAACCTAGGTTTAGTCCTTGCTTGGTTGAGCTGTATCGCTATTTAGTGGACAATGCCGGCAATTTAGCCCCCCAGTATGACGCTGGAGACGGTGTGCATCTTAATGATGCGGGGCATGCAATTGTTTTTGAACAGCTTAGCAAGTTATTTGCTGAGCGCACTGACGCAAGCTGTTTCAATTAATGACAGTTTGGATTTATACGGATATGTTGTTTTGGCAAATTATATTATTTCATTAAAGCATTTATCGTCTGTTGTGCCAGGCTTAGGGCGTTGGTGCTTGGACTACCCCAAAAATGAGCAAGCCGCTCAATTGGTTGAATTGACTGAGCAAGGTTTGGTATTTCAGGGCTGGTTATTAACAAAGGAAGCTAAGGAAGCGTCAATTTATCTACAGCAAGGTAGTGAGCGGACGCCGTTAATTTTGAGTCGAAGCCGACCTGATGTCATAAAAGCCGTTTTGCAGCAGCCGACGGAAGATCATCCGCAGTTATTGTGTGGTTTTCGTACTACTGTGAAAATGTTTTCCGCTGAATTTAGCATTGGCGTTAGCGTTGATGGTACTGATTATCCTCTAATTGAGGCGCAAATTACGGGCCCTTTTAAAGTGTTAAATGGCCGGGATGGCTGGCTATTTTTAGATAATGATACCAATAAAAGTGTTGAGCAATTTACGGGAAAGTTATTGCTTGAACGCTCAGAGCGTAAAGCTTGGAAGCATTATTTTGCTGGATTTACTAAGCTTGCTGCTGAACTAGGTAAGCCTGCTGCAATGTTAATGGCTCCTGCTAAAGAAGCAGTGTATACCCAGTTTTATCCTTATACGAAAGCAGCGTTGACGACAGTCGATCAGCTGTTGGATATCGTTCCTGCACAATTTCCTTTGATTTACCCTGTGAGTGAGCTTGCAACTGCTTCGCAACGAACATTCCGCATTACAGATTCGCATTGGTCTGTGCATGGCGCTATGTTGGCGTCGGTGTTAACTGCGGAAAAATTGGGGGTAGAGAGTTCTGCTCTTAAGGCAATTTTTGCGCCAGACCAATTTTACCAGCGACAAGTGTCTGGTGATTTAGGCAATAAAGTTTTTCCGCCAGCAACACATAATGAGGATGCATTAGCTAACTATAGTTATAAAAAAAAGCTGGTGTATGACAATCAGTTACCAAATTTCGGTCGGGTTTTGGTACTACGAAACGATGATGCCCTGGTGACCGGCCAATTGCTGCTACTCGGCTCTTCTTCTGCTTATTCTATGTTGGATTATTTAATTAGAATTTTCAGCACAGTTATCTTGGTACATACTGCGGGTAATATTGATGTTGAAATGGTTAAAAAAATTAATCCTGACTACTTGGTAGCTCAAACTAATAGTCGTTTTGTGATAAGAGCGCCAGATTTACAATATTCATTACAAAATGGTATTGCGGAAAAGTTAAAACTACTTGACAAAAAACATATAAATGAAGGTTTTGAGATGCTGCAGACTGATGTAAATAAGGCCGGTTTGACCTGCGTGGCACTGCTGCACGAAATATATTGCGCTGCGATGCTACAGGTTGTTTAAGCATAAATTTGTTAGAACATAGTAAGCTATTAAAAAACTAATTGAATTAATAGAAATTTCAGTGATGCTTTTAAAGCTGTGATATTAGAGCAAAAAAATTAGTAAAATTTTATTGAGGACAACCCAGTGTTAGCAAAGACCTTTTTAGTTACCGGTGGAGCTGGTTTTATTGGCTCCGCCGTGGTACGGCATTTAATTAACGATACGCCGCACACTGTGGTTAATGTTGATAAGCTTACCTATGCCGGTAATCTAAGCTCGGTATCCAGTGTTGCCAATGCAGAACGTTACCACTTTGAGCAAGCCGATATTTGTGATGCCAATGCAATGGCAGCCTTATTTGCCAAATATCAGCCCGATGTAGTAATGCATTTAGCGGCCGAAAGTCATGTAGACCGCTCTATTAACGGCCCAGGTGATTTTATTCATACCAATATTGTTGGCACTTACACCTTATTAGAAGCGGCACGTGCTTATTGGAGTGCCTTAGCTGCCGATAAAAAAGCGGCGTTTCGTTTTCACCATATTTCAACTGATGAAGTATATGGCGACTTACATGGCACCGACGATTTATTTACCGAAACCACCCCTTACGCGCCAAGCAGCCCGTACTCAGCCAGCAAGGCTGGCTCTGACCATTTAGTACGCGCCTGGCTTCGCACCTTTGGTTTACCTACGGTCGTAACTAACTGCTCGAACAATTATGGCCCGTTCCATTTCCCAGAGAAATTGATCCCGCTAATGATTTTAAATGCTTTAGCCGGTAAAGCCTTACCGGTATATGGTGATGGTAAACAAATACGCGACTGGCTATTTGTAGAAGACCATGCCCGCGCCCTAGTATGTGTCGCTACCACTGGTGCTATTGGCGAAACTTACAATATTGGCGGCCATAACGAAAAGCAAAATATTGAAGTGGTGCACACCCTATGCGCCTTATTAGAAGATCTGGCGCCAAATAAACCGGCAGGCATTAGCCACTACACAGACTTAATTACCTATGTAACCGACCGCCCCGGCCACGATGTGCGTTATGCCATTGATGCCAGCAAAATTGAACGCGAACTGGGTTGGGTACCACAAGAAACCTTTGAAACCGGCCTGCGCAAAACCGTACAGTGGTATTTAAGTAATACCGATTGGTGGCAAGCTATTTTAGATGGCAGCTACCAACAAGTAGCGCGCTAAGGGATAACATAATGCAAACCATAGTATTGCTGGCACCAAACGGCCAGGTAGGCTTTGAAGTTGCTCGTGCGGTTGCACCGTTAGGTAAGTTATATACCCTAAGCCGCAGCGATGTCGATTTTGCCGATACCCAAGCGGTAGTGGCTAAAGTGGCCGCGTTAAACCCAACGCTAATTATTAATGCTGCTGCCTGGACGGCAGTAGATAAAGCGGAAACCGAGCAAGTTGCCTGCCACCTGATTAACGTGGCCTTACCTGCAGCCTTGGCAACCTTAGCTAAGCAATGTAATGCCTGGTTGGTACATTATTCCAGCGATTATGTATACCCAGGCAATGGCACCACACCTTGGCAAGAAACCGATACTACAGGGCCACTGTCGGTGTACGGTCAAAGTAAATTAGACGGTGACTTGGCAGTTATTGAAAATACTGATAAATACCTGATCTTTCGCACCAGTTGGGTATATGCCGCGCGCGGTAACAACTTTATGCGCACTATGCTTAAACTCGCACAAAACCGCGAGGCATTAAATGTAGTGGCGGATCAGGTTGGTGCGCCTACACCGGCGCGGTTAATTGCACAGGTTACGGTACTGGCTATGCAGCAAATATGGCTAAAGCAAGCCGCTAGTAAAAGCGCTATCCAATACGCTGGGATATACCATTTAGCACCGCAAGGCTACTGCAGTTGGTACGACTTTGCCGCTGAAATATTTAGCCTGGCGCGCAACAATAGTATGCCATTAGCCCTTAAACCAGAACAGTTCAAGCCTATTACTACGGCCGATTACCCAACGCCAGCGGCGCGGCCAGCTAACTCACGCTTGAACCTAAGTAAACTAGAACACACATTTAATTTGCAACTGCCCAGTTGGCAGCAGCAATTAGCATTAACTTTTGCTGAGCTTACGGCTCAGTAAGCTAAAGGATTATTCACACCATGCGTAAAGGTATTGTATTAGCAGGCGGGTCGGGTACACGGCTACATCCCATCACGTTAGGCGTTTCAAAGCAGCAGTTGCCTATTTACGACAAACCCATGATTTACTACCCAATTTCGGTATTAATGCTGGCCGGCATTAAGGATATTTTAATTATTTCTACGCCAGAAGATTTGCCAGGTTTTAAAAAGTTGTTAGGTAGCGGCCAGCAATTTGGTGTGAATTTTCAGTATGCTGAGCAGCCTTCACCCGATGGGTTAGCCCAAGCTTTTATTATTGGCGAGGACTTTATTGGTCAGGATCCGGTTTGTTTAGTACTGGGTGATAATATATTCCATGGTCAGCATTTTTCTGTACAACTTAAACGCGCTGCCGAAAAACAAACCGGTGCTACCGTATTTGGTTATATGGTTAACGATCCTGAGCGTTTTGGCGTAGTTGAGTTTGACCAGAGCGGCAAAGCTATTTCTATTGAAGAAAAACCCAAACAGCCAAAATCTAATTACGCGGTTACCGGTTTGTATTTCTACGACAACGACGTAGTGCAAATTGCTAAAGCGGTTAAACCATCTGAACGAGGTGAGTTGGAGATAACCAGCGTAAATAACGCTTATTTAGATCGTGACGATTTAGACGTAGAGAAACTAGGCCGCGGCTTTGCATGGTTAGATACCGGTACCCACAACAGCCTATTGGAAGCTAGTAGCTATGTACAAACTATAGAAAACCGCCAAGGCTTAAAAGTGGCATGCTTAGAAGAAATTGCTTGGCGTAATGGCTGGATCAATGACGAACAGATGCAAACACAGGGTAAAGTGTTTAGTAAAACACAGTATGGTCAATACTTACTAAATTTGGTTAAGTACGGTAAATAATAGGGTTAAAATATGGATTATCAACCGCTAGCTATAACCGATGTAGTGCTATTAACCCCGAAAGTGTTTGGCGATGAGCGAGGTTTCTTTATGGAAACCTTTCGCCACGAAGAATTTATAAAGCACTGTGGTAATTATCAGTTTGTGCAAGATAACCACTCTAGCTCTAAGCAAAATATTTTACGTGGCTTGCATTATCAGCATAAAAAACCGCAGGGTAAGTTAGTGCGTGTTACCAAAGGAGAGGTGTTTGACGTCGCGGTAGATATGCGCCAAAACTCGCCTACCTTTGGTAAGTGGGTAGGTAGCATACTAAACGATGATAAAAAACAAATGCTTTGGGTGCCACCGGGCTTTGCACATGGTTTTTATGTACTCAGCGAGAGTGCTGAGTTTCAGTATAAGTGCACAGATTACTATAACCCCAATGATGAATATACATTATTATGGAACGATAAAACGGTAGGTATTGCGTGGCCGTTTTCCGAGAGCCCTAAACTTTCTAATAAAGACAAACAAGGGAAAATTTTCGCTAATTGTCCCTATTTTGGTATGGAAGGTTTGTGACAGCATTTAACTGTGACCGAGTTAAAGTTATTGCTAATAATTATTTGGTTGAGCCTTTAGGCATAGGATAGTAGATGCGTTCATTACTGAGTTTGGTAGCAATAGGTTTGCTGGTGGGCTGTTCTGGTGGTAATGAAACACAAGCGCCGCCGGTTAGTGTGCCTCCGCCGGTGCCACCTGTTACGCCTGTGATCAAGGTGCTACAGAATCCGAATGTTAACTGTGGGCAATGGTCGCAGCAGTTAGAGGGGTTTACACCGCCTTACTCTGTCAAAAAACATCAACGCTGGGTTGTTATGGGGTCTTCTTCTGCTTTTGGTGCTGGTGCCAGTAGTTATGCTACCAGTTGGGCTGGGCGGCTTACCGAATATGCTAAAGGCGAGGGCATTGAGGTGATTAATATTGCCAGAGGTGGTTATCTTACTTATCAGGGCTTGAGCAGCCGTTGTGAGGTGAGTGCTTCGCGGTTTCAGCCTGATGCTGACCATAATGTGGACAAAGCGCTTGAGCTGAATCCGGACTTGGTGATTGTTTCTTTCCCCAGTAACGATAGTGCCTATGGCTATCTCGCGGAAGAAAGCGCTTTTAATTTACTGCTTATGCGCGAGTTGTTGGTGCGTGAAGAGGTGGTAACGGTTGTTATGGGGGCGCAACCGCGTAATATGGCCGCGAATAGACAGCAACAGCTATTACAACTGGATACGTTGTTAGACGAGCGGATTAAAGCGTGTTTAGTAAAGGTGTACGAACCTTTGGTAGATAGTGCCGGTAACTTGGCCGCACAGTTTAACGCTGGCGACGGCGTGCATGTTAATGATGCTGGGCATGCTATTTTGTATGAGCGCTTGCATACCGTACTTACCGATGCTAGCAAAGGCTGCCTTAATTAACTATTGGTGCCTAAGTGCGGTGAATAGTGCTGTGAATAGTGTGCTGAATAAAGGTGTTTTTTGCAAAAATTACGTAGTTTATTGAATATTATTACCCGGAATAAGGTGCGCTGGAGAGCCAGAGTATTGGTTATTGGTGATTCTCATATGCGCGTTTTTCGGCATTGGGTATGGACACTGTTAAGACCGGGCTGGCACTTTGACGTTAATTATGTACCAGGGGCAACGCTTGGTGGTATTCATAATCTTGGATCTGCCAGTAGAGCCAGAGAGATTTTTAATACAGCGCTTCACACTAAAAAATACACTCAGATCATGGTTGGTTTGGGTGAGGTTGATATGGGATATGCGCTTTGGATCCGAGCCAGACAAAAGAAAATGACCGCAGAGGCATTGCTGTTGGAGTTGATTGATGGCTACCGTTTATTTTTGCAGCAACTGGCCGAGTTTGCACCTGTAACAGTTATTGCGGCACCTTATCAAACGGTGGTGAATTGGCAGGGTAAAGATGACGATGTAGGTCACTTGCGGGTAAAAGCGGGTGTTTCGTTATACGAACGTAATATGATGACACAGCGTCTGAACGCGGGCATTGCTGACTGCTGTAAAGTACTAGCATTGAATTTTGTTGATGGCGATAACGCTTTGAATGCAGATATGGCCGTAAAGTCTTGGTTGGTAAACCCAAATGCGCCTTACGATCACCATTATAGACGCGGGCGTTATGCCTTATTGCTAGCTACCAAAACATTACGCCCCAGCAAAACCTGTTAGGGGAAATGCTATTTTTTCAGGTGGGTGCAATAAGTTTTTTGTCTTGAATATATTTAGCAGAAACATCAACTAGTTTAATTAAGATAACGGTGTGCGTTAGAACCTCTTGTTGCAGATCTTTCAAATCTTCAACAACATATTCGTGTACGATCTCGTTACGAATATCTTTGAGTGTTCTGGCTGTTTGACTATTGTCAATTAACCCTTTTTTTACGGCGCGGTTAATTGTGTCTATTAAACTTCCTGCTTCAATAAGTTCTGCTGTATCTATTGCTCGATATACTTTATTAATTAACAGGTCAACGACCCGCGCAAAGCGACTACTTAGGTTCTCTAGCGCATCATATTGCTCGTCGCTTAGAGGTTGTTGAATATCAAAATTCTGGCACTGGTTATATGAACGCATCAGCCATTTACTTGCGTCGTTAAGTTGTGATAGGCATAACGTTAAGTATGCGACTGAATTTTGTTTGCTCAAAGCGTTAGCTCCTCAGCTTTGTGTTTAATTAACTTAACAAAAGGCTCAGTGCCGTCAATACTGGTAATAATATCTATCTTTTGTTCACCAAGTTGCTCTAGTATTCGCCAGCGTGCTGTTCTAAGTTTTTCCCGGCTGAAGTTTTTAGATAAAACTAACAGGTCTATGTCTCCACCTCGGCTGGTATCTTCTGTTCTTGAGCCAAATAAAAATACTCTGGCGTTTGCATCTTCAGTAGTGATAGCTTTAAAAATAACAGATTTTTCAAAATTCGACAGACGCATAAATTTCTCCGTTATTATTACTGAACAAGTTTAGCCATTTAAACTGCCGCTAGCCAGCATAAAGTGTAACCGAAGCGCGTGCTTTCACGGTTTCCTTTTAATATTAAAAGGCAAACACTGCTGGTGTCGGAGTGCGGTGAATACCCTGTGCATAACCTAGAACTTATCCACAGCACTCCGACACCCACTCTGACACCTGGTTTTGGGGTATGACTAGTTAGGCGGTGTCGTCTATATTGATGCTAAAGTCTTCACGCAGGCGGGTTAGGTTTGGGTTGTAGTAGGGGTCGTTTTCTATAACTGTTGGCCAGGTTTGGCGCATGTAGGTTATTTCGCCTTGTTCACGGGCTTTTTTCTCGGGGGTGTCTTCTTTGCCGCGGCTTTTAGATTCGTAATGATATAGCTCGGCATAGGGGGTGAAGAGGTTGCGATAACCCGCTTGTTGTACTTTTAGGCAAAAATCAACATCGTTGAAGGCAACGGTGAGGTGGTATTCTTCTAAGCCGCCAACCTGCTCGAAAACGTCTTTACGCACCAGTAAACAGGCTGCAGTTACAGCGGATAAGTTATGTACTGCCTGTAAGCGGGATTGATGTCCGCGGTCAAATTTAAGATAGTTTTTATGGGCATGACCTGCCAGGCCCCATAACCCCATAACCACGCCGCCATGCTGTATGGTGTCGTCAAAGTAGTAAAGCTTTGCTCCCACGCAGCCAATTTCTGGCCGGCAGGCATGCTGTAACATTTCGGTTAGCCAGTGTTTGCTAATTACTTCTGTGTCGTTGTTGATAAGGCCAATAACACTGCCTTTTGCCTGGCTTACCCCAAAGTTATTAATGGCCGAATAGTTAAAAGGTTTGTCGTAGCGTAACACCCGTACTTTTTCGTGTTGTGAAACCTGCTCAAACCATTTTAACGTTTCAGTGTCGCTACTCTGATTATCTATGATGATGATTTCGTAGTGCGGGTACTGGGTTAAAAATAAGATGCTGTTAACACAGGTACGGGTGAGATTAAGCGCATCCCGGGTGGGGATAATTAAACTGACCAGTGGCCAGGGTTTGGGAATAGCGTAGTGCAGGTGAAACAAATTATCTGCTTTGCCTTTGGTTACTTTAAGTAATGGTTCGTTATTTTGGTTAGCAAGCTCAAAGAAAAGTTGATGTAGCTTAGCCAACATGGATGGCGTGTAACCGCGTTTTAGGTTTTTTTGTGCTTGATGTACTAAGACTAAAGGCAAGTGTTGTATTTGTGCCGGCCGTGCTTTAGGTTCAATATGTTTAATAGCGCTTAATAGCATGAGATAGTGATGTTGCAATTGCCACTTGGGTTGCTGTAGTTCTTGTTGTAGCAGCCTTGCCTGCACCGTGAATGCCATACCAATGTAGTTATGGTGCATTAAAAAATCGGGGCTCCACTTCGGTTTAAACCTGGGGGCTACCCGTATGCCGTCGTCGTTAAGTAAATCATGATCGGTATAAAGCACCGGGGCATGCGTTCGATGAAGCTCAGAGGCGAGTATTTTTAAGGTGTCTGGGGTAAGTAAATCACCTTCTTGTAAAAATAATAGGTAGTCTGTTGGCGCGACGTTAGCTGTCTCTTGGTGTTTAAAGCGATTATCTTGTTGTAGCAGCGCGTTAATTTCAGGTGTAGACAATAGCGCTAGTTCACACAGGCTGGTTTGCCACAATGGATAGCTTTGAGCACTTAAACTTGCCAGTGTTTGCTTTAATGCGCCGAGGCTATCTTTAGCCCGCAATATAATGTGAAATTGCACTGTTGGCTTATCGCTAAGGCAACGTTGGGCATGCATTAATGCCGGTTCTTTATGTTGTCGCCAATAGCTGTAGGGTTCGCAGCTAATTAATTGATAAGACAGCTGTGGGTTATATTCTTTCACTAATTTTGATAAGGCCACTTCTACCCCGGCACGTTTACTGCGCGCCCGGCTTATGCGATAGATATAGGTGCGGCTGCCGCCCTCTGCTGCGTGTTTGCGTGAGACTTGCGACAACATGTAATACCAGGCACTGGCGACTGAAATGTGTGTAATTTTTATGGTGAATTCTGGCGCTTGCTCTGCGCCGCTGATTTTGTGCCAGTGCAGGGTTAGGGCGCGCAACGGGTTGTGCCGTAAAAATACCAAAGCGAGTTTGTCATTCGCTTCTTTTATTAGGCTGGCACCTAGCGTGTTGTGGTTTTGATGCAGCAAGAAATTGCCGCTGTCGTTAATAAAGTCTATGGCAGCTTTGTTTTTAGCCTTTACAGAAATTCGATACCAGCCTGTTGGCATGGCAGTACTGCTTTTAATTTTAAGGTCAAATTTGTGTTGTAGCTCGGTTTGCCACTGTTTGCCTTTAATGTTAAAGCTTAAGGCTGGCGTTAATGTTGTCAATTAGCTTTTTCCTTGGTGCCTGCTGTGATGGTGTTAAGGCGTTGCCAATGCGCTAACAATTGCATTTCTTCTAACCAATTATGCCGCGTCACAGCGTTATGATGTGGATCTGCAAGATGATACTGTTCGGTATTTTTGGGATAACTAAAACCAATAACGTAGCGTTTACACCCGGGTGCAATAGCACTAAGCCATTCTAGAACCAATAGACCTGCGCTTGGCGGTGCAGCTAAGGTTCTTACCAATAAACGCCAGGGTGTAAGGGGTATAGAAAGCACTCTTGGTTGATCTGCTATTACCTTGGGGGCTGTTGATAGCCAGCCAAGCATATCAGGGCCTGCTAGTATACACCAGTTTGCACTTGTTGCCTGATGCTTAAAATCGGGAGCACAGACCCAAATGTCGGTTTTTTGTCCGGTGTCTTTTACATCAGTATGTTCGCTGAAACACCGGTTAAACCTTAGTACCAGTGGTGCCTGATCTATGTTTTGCCCCTGTTGTTGATTTTGTAAAGTAGCGCTATTTCCCACTATTTGTATACTGGCGTGCTGGGCAAGGTAGTGTTGAAACTGCTCTGCTAACTGCCGTTGCTCGGGATTGGTATAGCGCAGTAAACGGCTTTTGATGCGGTTAGCATGGCGGTTAAGCAGTGGCCAGAGGCATCTGGCTATTAAACCGTGCGGCCAGTTTACTAACCGCTGGTGTTGTTTTGCTGATAACGGATAGCCAAGATCACGTCGAAAGGCCAGGTAATTAATATAGTCGGTTAGCTTACCGCTTTGCTGCCAGCATGCTCGGAATAACCAGAGTGTTGCAATGTTATAATAACCCGCCATACGCTGCTGGCGCGCAAGCGTGCGTAATTGCGCCAGCGTGCGCGGCTGGCGATAATTAGGGCGCGTTAAAAAGGCCGGGTGCTGCGTCATAGCGTTTGGTAAAAGTCCACAAAAGCCTTTGCGTGTTCAGTAATGCTACCGTGTTGCAAAATTTTCTGACGCAAATTGTTGCTGGCAACAGCATAGGCTTGGTTATTCATTAATTGCTTTATAGTGTTATACCAGCTATCTGAATTGTGCATTAACAAAGCTCCCGCATGCTGCAGGCGCTGCATGTCGGGAATGGGCGTGGCCAGTGTTGGCGCATTAAACCAGGCGGCTTCGATGGTTTTTAAAGCCGACTTATGCCGGTTAAATTCGGTATCCTCTAGCGGTGCTAAATTTAGCCAGCTTTTGGCAACATGCTGGGCATAGCCGGCAAAAGGTTGTTTGGGGTGTCTGGTTAACTGTGCTTTACGGCACTTGATGTCGGCATTAAGTACACCGGTAATATGTAATTCTAAGCTAGGTTCTTCGTGTAATAGCTGCTCTAGCACCGGCTGAATCAGTGCAAAATCTTTATCGTGGCTGCGGGTGCCGGGAAAGTAAGTGAGCCTGGGAATCGCTGTTCTGTCGGCGGTTTCCTGCAGATCATACCAACTTTGATGCACGGCATTCGGTAGGCAGAGTACCGGTTTATCCTTTACCTGTTGCTGCATTTTTTGCTGTAGAGGTAACACAGATACAGTAAAGGCATCGCAGTAGCTAAGCGCTGCTTGGTGTATTAAAAAATTTTGTTGGGTTTGTTTTAAACTGACAACGCCGTTAATCACACCAGGGCTAACGTTCGCCCATTCAGGCAGAAAGACTAAGTCGTCAAAGTCGGCAATAATACGACAGCCACGCCGACGTAACCTGGCTAACCGCCAGGCTAGCCACCAGTGCTTGCGCGGCCGGTGTACTACTACGATATCATAAGCTGCGCTGCTGCTTAATTGGCTGATATGCATCAACTCAACCAGATGACCTGCCTGTTTAAGACCTAACGCCAGGTTTTCGCAGCGATAGATAAACGCCGGGTCGCCCATAAATAAGGCAGGGTTTTTATTACTGGCAACAAAGGCAATACGTAAAGGCTTCAACGGCGTTCCTGCTGGTCAAATACCGGTGAATTGTAAACAAAGTGCCTGCATAATAACAATCTTCTTGTCATAATAGGCCACTAACAAGCGTTAATTAGGTTCGTTGAAGGCTATTTTGAATACATTTTTACCACTTTCATCTACAGATACCGTGCTCTGTGTATCGCCAGCCTTAAGGCAGTTACCTAATTTAGAGACTTTATTAGGTGCAAAAATGCATTATAAGCAGCGTTACGCCGTAACTGTGCCGCCTAATACAAAAGCAGTACTGGCTTGGGGTAGAAAACCTTCGGCGTTAAAAGCTGAGCACTTGGCTGCAAAGTTGCAATTACCGTTGTTACGCTTAGAAGATGGTTTTTTACGCTCAGTAGAGTTGGGTTTGCACAGCCCGCCGTATTCGATAGTGTTGGATGATATTGGTATTTATTACGACGCCAGCGCGCCGTCTAGGTTAGAACAGCTGATTACTAAGGAGTTGGACGCTGCACAAACGCAACGCGCTGACGCCTTAATTAATTTGTGGCAACAAAGCAGGGTCTCTAAATATAACCACGCCCGAGAACGGGCTGTGCCAGACGAGCCTTTTGTTCTGGTGGTAGATCAAACCTTTGGCGATGCGGCTATTGGTTTTGGTTTGGCTTCTGCTGAGAGCTTTCAAACGATGCTGCAAGCTGCACTGGATTACGATACGACACTAACGGTAGTGGTAAAAACTCATCCTGATGTGTTTACCGGTAAAAAACAGGGCTATTTTCAGCCTGAGCAACTACAGCACCCGCGTATTAAGGTGTTAACCGCCGATATTCATGCGCCGGCATTGCTAGAAAAAGCGCAGGCGGTATTTTGTGTTACCTCGCAAATGGGCTTTGAAGCGCTACTGTGGCAAAAACCGGTATTCACCTTTGGTATGCCTTTTTATGCTGGCTGGGGGTTAACACACGATGCCTTACCCGCTCCCGCTCGGCGTAAAACGGTGCCGTTAGCGCAATTGGTGTATGCGGCGTTGGTGGCTTATCCGCGTTATATTCATCCGGAAACAGCGTCACTTTGTGAGGTAGAGGCTTTACTGAGCTGGATGGCCTTGCAGCGTGCACAGCGGCAAAGGTTGCCTGAAACACTGTATGCGGTTAAGCCTTCACGTTGGAAGCGGCCTGCACTGCGCCGTTTTGTGCAGGGTAGCCAGTTACTGTTAGTGCAAGATCAAGCACAGATCCCTAAAGATGCCTGGGAGCTAAAATGGGGTTCAACTATCAATCGGGAATGTACCGTTAGGGTAGAAGATGGTTTTATCCGCTCGGTAGGGCTGGGTGCCGATATGATTACGCCATCGTCTTGGGTGTTAGACCCGGTAGGGATGTACTACGATGCCAGCAAACCTTCTGCACTGGAGCAATTATTATTAACGGCAGACTTTAGCGCCGAAGAACTTGAACGGGCGGCACGCTTACAGGCGCTATTGGTTGCACAAAACGTCACTAAGTATAATTTGGGCAAAAACACTTGGCAGCGGCCAACGCAGCAGCGGGTTATTTTGGTGCCTGGGCAGGTTGAATCAGACGCCTCTATTCGCTTGGGATCGCCGGTTTTAAAAACCAACCTGCAACTGTTACAAGCAGTAAGAGCAGCCAACCCAGAAGCTTATATAGTGTATAAACCGCATCCCGATGTATTGGCTGGGCTGCGTAATGCCGGTGAAGCAGATGCTAAACCGCAGACGGATTATAACGAGTTGGTAACCGATCAGGATATGGCGCATATGCTGGCACAGGTTGATGAAGTACATACGTTAACGTCATTGGCGGGGTTTGAAGCTTTGCTACGCGGCAAAGCCGTTACCTGTTATGGCCAGCCATTTTATGCGGGGTGGGGGTTAACGACCGATATTTATCCGCCACAGCGCCGGAGTGTAACGTGCAGTTTACAGCAGTTGGTTGCCGCCACACTTATTCGTTATCCAACCTATATCAGCCGCAACACCGGCTATTACACCACCCCAGAGCAGGTAATAGCAGAGCTTGAAAAGCTGCGACAGCAGCAACCCGCTGCAACGCCATGGTGGCGCAAGCTAATACGCAAGCTGCAATCTCTGTATAAATTTTAACTTATCCACACGACTCCGGTACAACATATCCACTTATCCACACAACTCCGGTACCGGTCGGTCCTCAGAGGTCAGGCCGGTACCGGAGTTGTGTGGATAGAGTTGTGTGGATAAACGGGCTACTTGTGTGTGGGGGGCGGCTCTGCTAGCATGCGAGGGTAGAATTATATGAACAGGATGTCGCGGGTTTATAATGCGTTGTAACATTATTTTAGTGCTAGCTTCAGCGTCCTGGTTGTTTGCTGCGCCTTTAGTCGCTGCTCCATGGGTCAATACTGACGATCACTATCTACGTAGTAGTATTCAGCTTCTGGCCGATGCCGGGCATATTCGTACACCTATAAATACCTTTCCTTTAATGTGGCGGCCACTGCTACAAGATATTGCTCAAATTGATGCAAATACGCTAAATGACAGTGAGCTATTGGCTTATACACGTTTACTTACTGCCGCCAGATTTGCGCAGCAAACCGATATTACCTCGCTAGCACTAAGTGCTAGTACAGATCCACTAGGGCAGAGCGTTGGTGGCAACCAGTATCAGCAGCAAGGTATGGTATCGCTTGGTTCTGAGGTTAAAGGCAATAATTGGTCTGCCGGTGTTTTTAAGCAATTTCGGGACAAGTCTTACGATAGTAACCTTTACACCGATAATAAAAGCCATTGGGACGGTAGCTATGGTGCCTATGCAATAGGTAACTGGGCGGTGCTAGCAGGTGTATTGCCACAGTGGTGGGGCCCTGCACAGCAACAGAGTTTTTTGTTTGATAATAAAAGCCGACCCGCTAAAAGTTTGCAATTAAGCCGGCTAAACGCCAATGAGCTGTTAGGCTCAACATTTGACTGGTTAGGACCAGTGCATTTAAATGTGCAGGTTGGTGAATATGCGGGTACAGCCGTATTACGCCATGCACGTTATGGCGCGGCGCGTGCCAATTTTCGCCCGGTTGCGGCTGTTGAATTTGGTGCTTCAATTTACCGTTTACGACCTTATGCAGATCAGCTACTGGCAGTGCCTGAGTTGTTTGAGCGTTATGTGGTAGCAGACAGCACCACCCTCGGTATCGATTTACAATGGCGCCGCGGAGCCTGGTCGCTTTACTCTGAGCTTTCTTCGCAGCGCAGTGTAGCAATCTCGAATGGCTGGTTATTGGGTGCGCAGTGGCATTTTGGCCATCAGTCTTTGTTGTTACATGCCTTTGCTGAATGGCAGCATATTCCTGAAGATTATCAATACTGGCAAAGCTTACAGCCCAACGAGGCTATAGCTCAGCCTAAGCAGTTAGTGACCTTTGGTGTTAAAGCTTATATGCCACAGGGGCATGCTGCTTATGCGAAGCTGTCGGTAGCAGCGGATAGCCATACGGTTATCACGTTAGTGGAAGATACACCTTATCTGAACGATGCTATTACACTGAGTGCTGGCATTCAGTTGCCCGTACTTAGTGGTTTACTGAGTTTTGATTATCAGTTACAACACGGAGATAATTCACTTAACCAGCAAAGTGAGTTTGCGCATGCTGCTGGGCTAAAGTGGGAATGGCGTTGGTAGTGTCGGTTTGTGCAGCAGTTGCTGGCGGTTTGCAGTGAAAATCTTGACGTGGCTTGCTTATCGCAAGTACCATCCGCGCTCAGAATAAGGAGAGCGTTTGCTATGGACAGTTGGTATCTCATATACAGCAAATCGCGGCAAGAGCAGCGTGCCCAAGAAAATCTCAGAAACCAGGGATTTGAGACATTTTCGCCTTTAATTAGGTTGCGTAAGATCCGGACGGGAAAGACTGTTACGGTGACTGAACCGCTTTTCCCCCGTTATATTTTCTTAAAATGTCCGGAAGAGCCGAATTTGTCGACTATTCGCAGCACCCGAGGTGTCGCCGGATTGGTTCGGTTTGGCAATGAGTTGGCAAAGGTACCAACAGCATTGGTACATACGTTGCTGCGTAACCAACTTACTATTCAGGAACCGGCAACTCATCCTTTTGAAAAAGGCGACAAGCTGGAGATTTTAACAGGTCCATTTGCCAATCTGAATGCGTTGTTTGGACAAGCCGATGGTGAGCATCGCAGCATTATTTTGCTTAATTTTTTAGGGCAGCAGCTAAAGCTGAGTATTGATAATAAAGAATTAAGCAAAAAAATGTAAATCAGTGGTCGGTGACGTTTACTGATAGTTTTAGTAGTAAAAAATCAATAATGCGGGTGCGGGTATATAGGTTATACTCTCGTGCCGAACGCTAGAAATTCAGCATTGGGGCGCCAAACTCATGGGCGGTAGCGTGTCTGGAAACTGGCTAACATTTAAGAATTAACAACAAAACGGAAGCAAGTTCATGAGGTTGTCTACACGTTTTTTTCGCAAACTGGTGGTTAGTACCGCGGCATTATTTATGGCTGCAAGTGCTATGGCACAGCAACCTACTGCCGCTCAAATGGAACAGTTTCAGCGGTTACCTAAGGCGCAGCAAGAAGCGTTGGCAAAGCAGTATGGTTTTGATTTATCAAGCCTTACTGGTAGCTCTAGCGCCAATAGATTGCAAAGTGACAATGTTGATAAGCTGCAGCCTGCCGCAAATAGTAATGAAATGCTGTTTCAGCAGGCGTTAGAGGATATGGCAGATAAGCGCAAAGCGCGTGAGCCAGAGGAAGAAGACAAGCTGCGCCGTTTTGGTGAAAACCTGTTTGATGCCAAGATCAGTACCTTTGCGCCGGTAAGTAATGCTCCAGTGCCAGATAACTACCGGTTAGGGCCAGACGATACGCTGTTGCTGCAACTTTACGGCAAGCAGAGTGACAACTACGAGTTGGTAGTTAATCGTGAAGGCAGTGTTAACTTACCCGACTTAGGGCCCGTTAATGTTGTAGGTTTAACCTTTAGTCAAGCCAGTAGCCTTATTCGCAATCGGATCAGCGAAGCCAATATTGGTTTGCAAGCAGCGGTAACGATGGGGCAGTTACGCACTATTAATGTTTTTGTAGCTGGTGAAGCACGCAACCCCGGCATGTATGCGGTGTCGGCGCTAACTTCGGTAACTCAAGCCTTATTTGTTTCTGGCGGCGTGTCGGAAATTGGTAGCTTGCGCGATATCCGGGTAACCCGCAATGGCAAAGTTACTGCGCAGTTCGATTTGTACGATTTACTGCTAAAAGGCAACAATGCCAATGACATTACCTTGCAACATGGTGATGTAGTGTTTGTTGCACCGGCTGGTGCTGTTGTTGCTATTGAAGGTGAAGTGCGCCGCCCGGCTTATTATGAGCTGGCTAAAGGTGAAACGTTGGGGCAGTTACTCACTATGGCTGGCGGTTTGCAAGCATCTGCCCATGTTAACGCGGTTTCATTGCAACGTTCTGGCCCTAATGGCCGTGAGTTAGTTAATCTAAATTTAACAGATAACAATGCCCAGAGTTTTGCACTGCGTTCTGGTGACAAGCTGGTGGTGCCTATTTTATCGCAACGCGTTAGAGATCAGGTAACAATCGCCGGTGCAGTATCTCGGCCTGGTAGTTATGCCTGGAAAAACGGCATGCAATTACACCATTTGCTAGGTAATGTTTGGTCAGATTTACTGCATAGCACTGATACTGATTATGCGTTAGTAGTACGTCGTATTAATAATCGTGGTGATGTTGAAGTGATGCAGTTCAATTTACTCGATGCAGTAGACAGCAGCCAATCAGTAAATTTCAGCCCACTTAGCCTGCAACCACAAGATATTGTACTGGTGTTTCATGAAGTTAACCAAGCGTATGAACGTGAACAGCTCAACACTTTTATTCGTAAAGCGATACACAATAAATTAAGCCATTTTACTGAGAATGCCTTTCTGGCTGGTGACATTACCGCTACTTATTTTAAACAGATTGAAAGCGGTAGTGCCCTGATTGCCAGTACGCAATTTAAGTTGGAAGAAGACGAATTAACCGAACAAGCGTTAATTGAAAGCTTTGTAAGTAATATGCTGCAACAACTTTATGTTAACCCAGAATATTTGGCGCTTTCTAAGCACTTTACCCGTCGCGAGCTACTGTATCCTTTATTACAAACGTTAACTAAGCAAAGCACTGATCGCCGGGTAATTCCCATTGTATCGGTCAGTGGTGATGTAAAGGTACCAGGTGAATATCCTTTGCCTAGCAATGGTAATGTTGGCATGTTAATCCAAGCTGCTGCCGGGCTAAATAGTTCTGCTTATCTACCTCGGGCAGAGTTAAGCCGCTTCTTAGCACAACAAGTAGAGCGCAACGGCGTAGAGCAGCAAAATATCAATATTGATCTGGGTGCTATTTTAAGTGGCGAGCAGCAAGATATTACTCTTAGCAGCCGTGATCGGGTAAATGTATTTACCACACCAGATTGGTCGCAAGTGCGCTTGGTAAATGTTCGCGGTGAGGTACGTTTCCCTGGAACTTATCAGGTGTTAAAGGGCGAAAAACTGTCTGATGTGATTAAACGTGCTGGTGGTTTTACCTCTGATGCTTACCCATACGGTGCGGTGTTTACCCGCGATGCTATTAAGAAGCGTGAAACAGAACAAGCCGAAAAGTTATTGGCACAGTTAAAGTCTGATGTGGCTAGCCGTATTGTCACTTCACAAAACGCCTTACCTGCAGCAGGAGCCTCGCCGCTTGCTATGCTGGATGACTTGCAAACTATTGAACCGGTAGGCCGCATGGTAATTGATCTTGAACAGATTACTTTGGGTAGAGCCGACTACGATATCGAGGTGGAGCACCAGGACAGCCTGTTTATTCCGCGTACGCAAACCTCTATTACCATTATGGGTGAAGTGCAGCACCCTGGCTCGCATCGTTTCCGCACTGGCCTAAGTGTTAATGATTATCTGGCGTTAGCGGGTGGCTCACGTAAACGTGCCGATGATAAGCGGGTGTTTGTGATCCGTGCTGACGGCTCAGTAATGATCCCTGCGCAAAGTCGCTGGTTTAGTGCCACGAGCGATCAGTTAAAGCCGGGTGATACCATTATTATGCCACTTGATACCGAATACAAAGATAGCTTAAGTATGTGGGCACAGGTGACGCAAATCTTCTATCAAACAGCAGTGGCTATTGCTGCACTGAATTCGTTTTAATGAGTAAGTAAGCCCAGTTGTATAGCAGCTGGGCACTTGTAGGAAAATTATGACTGAGCACGTATCACAACCACAGCTAGCAGATGACGAAATAGACTTGCGTGAGCTTTTTAAAGCTATTTGGGCAGGTAAATGGATTGTCATTGTTACAACTTTTGTTTTTAGTGTTGCGGCAGTGTTTTATGCATTAAGCCTGCCCAATATTTATAAAAGTGAAGTTACCCTTGCACCAGTAGCAGAAGAAAGCGGTTTGCGTATTCCTGGCCAGCTAGGTGGCTTAGCTGCGCTGGCAGGCGTCAATTTAGGTGGCGCTGGTGGTGGTGATAAATCAGGTCTGGCATTAGAGATATTAAAATCGCGTGATTTTATCAGCCGTTTTATCGAGCAGCACGATTTGTATTTACCGATAATGGCAGCAGAGGGTTGGGATAGAACAACTAACCAATTAGTGGTCAATCAGAATATTTACAATGAAAGCAGTCAGCAATGGGTTCGTAAGGTAAACGAACCTTTTCAGCCTAAGCCTAGTAACCTTGAAACCTTTGAAGCCTTTAAAAAGCTCTTTTCAGTAAACCAAGATAAAACCTCTGGTATGGTAAAGCTAAGTGTAGAGCATGTCTCACCTTACTTAGCTAAAGCCTGGGCCGATAAACTGGTAAAGGCTATTAACGAAGAAATGCGTGAGCGAGAACTTACAGAGGCCGAACGCAGCATTGCTTATTTAAACACTCAAATTGCCCAAACCAATATTGCCGATGTGCGCGCTATGCTTTATTCCCTTATCGAAGAGCAAACTAAAACAGTGATGTTGGCTAATGTGCGCAGTGAATATGTGTTTAAAACCATTGATCCGGCTGTGGTGCCTGAGTTGAAAAATAGTCCTAAAAGAGCACTTATAGTGTTGTTTGCTGTTTTTCTAGCAGGCACTTTAAGCTGTATAACTATAGTGTTTAGACATTTTTACAATAAATAATTTTAAAATTGTTTAAGATAGGTAAACTTTTTAATGAACAATATTTTGAGTCTTATAGGCCGTCAAAGTACACTATTTAATTTTGATATTGCTAAATCATCAAACAAATTAAACGAAATTGTAGGCAATTCATCTTTTTTAGTACTAGGTGGCGCAGGCTCCATAGGTCAAGCTGTCACCAAAGAGATTTTTAAGCGCAATCCTAAAAAGCTGCATGTTGTTGATATCAGCGAAAACAATATGGTTGAGTTGGTACGTGATATCCGCAGTTCTTTCGGTTATATCAACGGTGATTTTCAAACCTTTGCCTTGGATATAGGCTCTGTTGAGTATGACGCCTTTATTGAAGCTGATGGCGAGTTTGACTATGTACTTAACTTGTCTGCGCTAAAACATGTTCGCAGTGAAAAAGACGCCTTTACGCTAATGCGGATGATTGATGTTAATGTGTTTAATACCGACAAAACTATTGCCCAGTCTGTTGCCAAAGGAGCAAAGAAATATTTTTGTGTATCTACCGATAAAGCAGCCAACCCGGTCAATATGATGGGCGCGTCGAAGCGCATAATGGAAATGTTCCTGATGCGCCGCAGTAAAGACATTGCTATTTCCACTGCACGCTTTGCCAATGTCGCTTTTTCCGACGGTTCGTTATTACACGGATTTAACCAGCGTATTCAAAAACGTCAGCCAATAGTCGCCCCCAATGATATCAAGCGTTATTTTGTGACACCGCAAGAGTCCGGTGAACTTTGCCTGATGTCCTGTATTTTCGGCGAAAACCGCGATATTTTCTTTCCAAAACTGAGCGAAGCACTGCATTTAATTACCTTTGCTGATATTGCGGTAAAATACTTACAGCAGTTAGGTTATGAACCCCACCTGTGTAGCAGCGAAGATGAAGCCCGTGAGCTGGTAAAAACCTTGCCGGAACAAGGCAAGTGGCCATGCTTGTTCACCTCCAGTGATACTACCGGTGAAAAAGATTTCGAAGAGTTCTTTACCGACAACGAAGTGCTGGATATGGCCAGGTTTGAAAACCTCGGCGTCATTAAAAACGAACCGCTGTACCAGCAGGAATTGCTGTGCCTGTTTGAACAGGAGATCTGCCGGATGAAACAGCAAAAAGCCTGGACCAAGTTTGAGTTAGTAGAGCTGTTCCACAAAATGATCCCTGACTTTGGTCACAAAGAAACAGGCAAATACTTAGACAGTAAGATGTAGGCCCTATCATGAGCGCAGCCCTTGTTGGTTTTATCCGTGAGCTTTATCAAAGTAATGAGTTTATCCCATTACATGCGCCAACATTTTCTGGCAATGAACTTAAGTACGTAAGCGAAACCATCGAAAGCACTTTCGTTTCAAGCGTAGGTAAGTTTGTTGATGAATTTGAACGTAAAATGGAAAGCTTTACCGGCATATCGAAGGCGGTGGCAACAGTAAACGGTACAGCAGCATTACACGCTGCGCTGTATATGGCCGGTGTAAAGCAAGGTGATTATGTGATTACTCAGGCGCTGACCTTTGTGGCAACCTGTAATGCGTTACATCATATGGGCGCAGAGCCGATATTTGTCGATGTGGCCAAAGTCAGCTTGTCGTTGTGTCCTGTAGCATTAAATAACTATTTAACTGACCATGCCTATAGCAATGAAACAGGCTGTTTTCATAAAGCCAATAATCGGCGGATCAGTGCGGTAGTGCCGATGCATACCTTCGGCCATCCGGCAGAGCTGGATGAGTTAGTAGCAGTATGTAGCAAATGGAACATAGTTCTGGTCGAAGATGCTGCAGAGAGTCTGGGGTCTTATTACAAAGGCAAACACACTGGTACTATAGGTGAGTTAGGTGCTTTAAGCTTTAACGGCAATAAAATCATCACTACCGGTGGTGGTGGTATGGTGTTATGTCGTGATGCGTCGCTGGGTGCCCGCACCAAGCACGTTACTACTACGGCTAAAGTACCTCATCCTTATGAATTCTTTCATGATGAGCCTGGTTTTAACTATCGCTTACCCAATTTGAATGCAGCATTGGGTTGCGCACAAATGGAAGTGTTGCCAAAGTTTCTAAAACAAAAACGCAAAATAGCAGAGCACTACCAACAGTACTTTGCTAATTCAGAGTTTAGTTTTGTAGTCGAACCTGAATATGCGCAATCAAATTACTGGTTAAATGCGTTGATTTGTCCGGATTTAGCAAGCCGTGATCAGTTGTTGAAGGTAACTAATGACAGCGGTGTTATGACCCGGCCAATTTGGAAGTTGATGCACCGCCTGCCGATGTTTCAGCATGCACCACGCGATAGCCTGGTGGTATCAGAATGGCTGGAAGGTCATTTGGTTAATTTACCAAGTTCTCCGGCAGCGCAGCATGGCTAAGAACGTTGCAGTATTTACTGGCACCCGTGCTGAATACGGCCTGTTGTACTGGTTGCTGAAAGATATCCAGGCAGATACAGAACTGACTTTGCAGTTATTGGTATCCGGCATGCACTTGTCGCCGGAGTTTGGCCTTACTTATCGACAGATAGAGCAAGACGGCTTTCATATCGACGAGAAAATAGAGATTTTGCTGTCGTCAGATTCTGCTGTTGGTACCGCTAAGAGCATGGGACTGGGTGTACTGGGGTTTACTGATGCACTGGCACGATTAAAGCCTGATGTATTTGTTATTCTGGGCGACCGTTTCGAAGCACTTGCTGCGGCGCAAACTGCAATGATTTTACGTATTCCGGTGCTGCATTTACACGGTGGCGAAATTACCGAAGGCGCTTATGATGACGCCATCCGTCACGCAATTACCAAACTAAGCTACGTGCATGCCACCTCAACAGAACCTTATCGTCAGCGGGTTATTCAATTAGGTGAAGCGCCCGAGCGGGTATTTAACGTTGGTGCTATCGGCCTAGACCATTTTAAACGCGGCAGCTTTATGTCGGTTGACGAGTTGAGTGTGTCACTCAATTTCCCACTACATAAACCCTATGCCGTTGTAACCTATCATCCGGTAACCTTGGCAGTTGAAGGGCCTGAAATCACGTTTCAGGCATTGCTGGATGCGCTGGAACAGTTTCCGCAGTTGCAGATAATTCTAACTTACCCCAATGCGGATGATGGTGGCCGGCGCATTATCCCGTTGCTGGAAGCTTATGCGGCTAAACAGCCTGAGCGTGTATTGGCAATCCCTTCTTTGGGCCATGTGCGTTATCTTAGTGCTATTAAACATGCAGCAGCTGTTATAGGTAATTCATCTAGCGGCATTATAGAAGTGCCGGCAATGGATGTACCTACAGTAAATATTGGTATGCGGCAAAAAGGTCGGTTGGCAGCAAAAAGCGTGCTGCATTGTGATGCAGACACGGTATCTATCAGCAAAGCGATTTCAATAGCATTAAAACGTGAATATAAATTAGCTGATGAGCAAATTCTCAACCCTTATGGTCAGGGCGATGCCAGCCGTCAGATAATACAGCTGCTAAAATCATTATCATTTAATGCAGTGAAAACCTTCCACGATGTAAAGGTAAGTGAATAATATGACGCTGATTATTGCTGAAGCCGGTGTTAACCATAATGGTGACGAGAAACTGGCTTTCAAGATGGTTGATGCTGCTTATGCTGCCGGTGCTGATATTGTTAAATTTCAGACATTTAAGGCAAAGAATCTGGTAACAGCACAAGCGTTACAGGCAGATTACCAGGTTACCAATACCGGTAAACAGGAATCACAACTGGCGATGCTAAGCCGGTTAGAGCTTAGCTATGATGCACATCATCAGTTAGTTGCCTACTGTAATAAGTTGGGTATTGAATTCCTGTCGACTGCTTTTGACAGTGAGAGTCTGGACTTTTTGGTTAATGCTCTGGGCTTAACCCGTTTGAAAATTCCTTCCGGTGAAATTACCAATGCACCTTTAGTGTTACAGCACGCCCGCACTGGTTGCGATCTGATTGTTTCTACCGGCATGGCAACGCTGGCAGATATTGAAGCGGTACTGGGTGTTATTGCGTTTGGTTATACGGCAGCACAAGATGCGTTGCCGTCAATTGAGGCATTTCAGGCTGCTTATTTCTCTGCAGAGGGTAAGGCCGCATTGAAACAAAAAGTCACAGTGTTGCACTGTACTACTGAGTATCCTGCTCCTTTAGCTGATATCAACCTGAGGGCAATGGACACTATAGCCGCTGCCTTTGGTTTAGCAATAGGCTATTCTGACCACAGCGAAGGCATTTGGGTGCCAGTTGCAGCGGTGGCGCGCGGTGCCGGCTTGATAGAAAAGCACTTTACGCTGGACAAAAATATGGAGGGTCCTGATCATAAAGCCTCGCTTGATCCCACAGAGCTTAAAGCTATGGTGCAAGCCATTCGGGCTATTGAGCTGACCTTGGGCGATGGGATTAAAGGGCCAAGACCATCAGAAATTAAGAACAAAGCCGCAGCGAGAAAAAGTATCGTAGCCGCACGCGATATTGCTGCCGGTGCAGTTCTGTGTGAGCAAGACCTTGCGGTTAAACGGCCTGGTACCGGTGATAGCCCTTACAACTATTGGGCTATACAGGGCAAAGTTGCATCGCGTAGCTACAATGCCGGAGATTTAATTCTTGAGTAAACCGGTGCTGGTACTCGGCGCTGGCGGTCATGCAGCAGTGCTGGTTGATATACTGCGTCAGCTTAATCACACTATTGTTGGTTTGGTCGCTGGGGATAAACCTGCAGATAAACCGGTGTTTGCCGGTATACCTTATTATGCTTCTGATGATGCTGTATTGACGTTTGATAGAGACAGCGTGCTGCTGGCTAATGGAATAGGTTCATTGCCCGGCCGTAATACACGCTTTAAAGTACATAAACAATTTAAACAAGCTGGTTACCGGTTTATCACTGTCGTATCGCCACGTGCAATAGTCTCTGACTATAGTAGTCTCGCGGAAGGGGTGCAGGTAATGCCCGGCGCTATTGTTAATGTTAATAGTATTGTTGGTGAAGGCACTATTGTAAACAGCGGAGCAATTATTGAACATGATTGCCTAATAGGCAATCACAATCATATTGCACCCGGAGCAGCTTTAAGTGGTGACGTGTCAACCGGCGATTATGTGCATATTGGCACAGGTGCGAGTGTTATTCAGGGTATTAAGATTGGCCACCATGTTATGGTTGGTGCAGGCGCTACGGTAACTAAGAATTTAGACAGCAACAAAAAGCTGTATGTTGCCAAACCTTTTTTGCGGTAAAGGATTGTTAAATGAGTTACGACTGGAAAAATATTCTGCTTAAACCGGAAGACCCGATCCGCGATGCTTTGGAGCTGATTGATCGTGAATCATTGCGTATCGCCTTGGTAGTTGATGATGATTTACGTTTACTTGGAGTCGTTACCGATGGTGATGTTCGCCGTGGCTTGTTGAGGAATCTGACCTTAGCCAGTTCTGTTAGTGAAGTGATGAACCCAAACCCACTAACTGCAAAACTCGGTACTGCGCGTAAAGAGCTGGTTAAATTTATGGAGAAAGAGCAACTACTGGCTATTCCATTACTGGAGGACGGTGTTGTTGCTGGATTGGAAACTCTGCAGAGAGTTGGGGCATTTTCCAAGTATCAAAACCCGGTATTTTTAATGGCCGGTGGTTTTGGCACTCGTTTAAAGCCTTTAACCGATAACTGTCCTAAACCACTATTGAAAGTGGGCAATAAACCTATTCTTGAAATTGTGCTAGATAGTTTTGTGAAAGCCGGTTTTGTAAACTTTTACATCTCCACGCATTATTTACCGGAAATGATCCGTGAGCATTTTGGTGATGGTTCGAAGTGGAATGTGAATATAAGTTATGTACATGAAGAAAAACCGCTCGGTACCGGTGGAGCATTAGGCTTACTGCCAGCAGATATACCCGACTTACCGCTGATTTTGGTTAACGGTGACGTACTGACCAATGTTGATTTTGAAAGGGTATTGGAATTTCATAATAAACATAATGCGGCTGCTACCATGTGTGTTCGCGATTATGAGTATCAGGTGCCTTTTGGTGTGATCAACGGCGAAGGCAATAAAATTATCAGTATGGTAGAGAAGCCGGTGCAGCGCTTTTTTGTCAATGCGGGCATTTATGTAGTGAGTTCACAAATACGCCGCTCAGTGTCACAGAATAGCCGTATCGATATGCCAACTCTACTAGAGCAATTTATCAGCCGCGAGGCAAATGTGATGATGTTTCCTATACATGAATATTGGTTAGATATCGGTAGGATAGAAGATTATCACCGTGCGCAGACCGATATTCTGAGTCTGGAGTTTTAATCGTGCATACGCTTGCAGTAGTTGGTATGGGCAGTATTGCCAAACGCCATTTGGCTAATTTAAGGCAATTACACCCGGCGGCAAAAATTTACGTAGTTTCAGCCAGTGGTAACAACACCATGTTGCCGGATAATGCTGATGCGGTTGTCAGCCTGGAAGAGCTAATTGCCTGTATACCGGATTACGTGATAGTGGCCTCACCGGCACCTTACCATACAGATATCGCGCAGAAACTGTTGGCGCACGATATAGCCGTGCTGATTGAGAAACCCCTTGCCCACGATGTACAAAGTTGTTTGGCATTGCAAGCATTTTGCACGCAACAACCGTGCAAAGCGGTTGCTGTGGGCTATTGCCTGCGGTTTTTACCGTCGGCGCGGGTAGTGAAAGACTATCTTGATCAAGGTTTATTGGGTCCTGTTTATAATGTTCATGCCAATGTAGGCCAGTATTTACCCGACTGGCGTGCCGATAAAAACTATAAAGATTCAGTTTCTGCCAACAAAAAATTGGGAGGCGGCGCCTTACTTGAGTTAAGTCACGAGTTGGATTATTTGCATTGGTTACTAGGTGACTTAACGTTGCAACACAGTTGGCTTCGAACCACTGATGAACTGGACTTAGCTGTCGAAGATATTGCTGATCTGGTGTTGCTCAGTGAAAAAAATACTTATGTCTCTGTGCATCTGGATTTTATTCAAAAATCGACGCAGCGTAACTGCGAGTTTATTGGCCAGCATGGCCGTTTGGTATGGGACTTATTGGCTAATACCGTTACGCTTTATCATGCGGCGGGCAAAGATACCTTGTATGCAGAGCCCGGCTATAACAAAAACGGCATGTATTTAGCTATGTTGACAGCGTTTGAGAATATGCCGCAAGGCACAGAGAACTCCCTTGCGACAGTGAGGTCTGCAACTAAGGTAGTGCAACTGATTGATGACGCAAAGCAATTGAATAAATGGAGACAACAGGGTTGAAAACGGTAGCCTTTATATTTGCCCGGGGTGGTTCAAAAGGTTTACCCGGCAAAAATGTTAAACCTTTAAATGGTAAGCCACTGCTGCAGTACTCTATTGAGACAGCAAAAAAAGTAGCGCAAATTAGCGATATTTTTGTTTCAACAGACTGTGCCACTATAGCAGCCGTAGCACTGCAAAATGGCGTTAAAGTGATTAATCGTCCGGCTGAGTTGGCGACAGATACCAGCCCTGAATGGTTATCATGGCGCCATGCTATTGAGTATGTCCATGAACATTTTGGTATCTTCGAACGTTTTGTTAGTTTGCCGGCAACCAGCCCGCTGCGCAATGAACGAGATGTGCAAGCTGCTTTAGATAAACTAGACAGTACTGGCGCAGATATTTGTATTTCCGTTACGCCGGCCAACCGCAGTCCATATTTTAATATGGTACGGTTGCAGGCTGATGACAGCGTTGAAATAGTTATTAAACCGGAAGGTGCGGTAAGTCGCCGCCAGGATGCGCCAGCCGTGTTTGATATTACCACTGTGGTATATGCTGCAAAGGTACCTTTTATCCAACAACACAGTTCAATCTTTGCTGGTAAAGTAGTAGCGACAATAGTGCCGAAAATCCGCGCAGTGGATATTGACGATATCTACGACTTTATGTTTGCTGAGGCTGTGTTGCAAAGTGAGTTATATAATGCTTAAAGATAAAAAAATTCTAGTAGCGGGTGCGGCCGGTTTGCTTGGAGCAACTCTGGTAAAAGAGTTGTTAGCTCAAGGTGCTGCAGTCGTTGCTGCTGACATCAGTTTAGAGCGTCTTAACAGCCGTTTTGCTGCTTTGGATATTAGTGCTAACAATTCAGATATTATCTGCCAGCAAATTGATCTGGCCGATAAAGTAGCTGTAGCTGCTATGTTTGACCAACTAGACGGCCTTACCGGTGCAGTTAACTGCAGTTATCCGAGAAATAAAAACTACGGCAAACACTTTTTTGACGTAACGCCGGAAGATTTTAACGAAAATATTTCATTGAATCTTGGCTCATCGTTCTTGTTTATGCAACAATGCGCGGCTTATTTTAGGCGTACAAAAACGCCATTTTCGTTGGTTAATATTTCTTCAGTGTATGGTGTGGTACCACCAAAGTTTGAAATTTATAACAATACACCAATGACTATGCCGGTAGAGTATGCAGCAATAAAGGCAGGGCTCATTCACCTGTCTAAATATGTTACTAAGTACGTTAGCGACAGCAGGTTCAGAGTAAATCTAGTGAGCCCTGGGGGGATTTTTGATCATCAACCCGGTGACTTTTTAGATGCTTATAAAAAAGAGACCTTCGGTAAAGGTATGCTGGATGTGAACGATGTTTTGGGCTCTGTTTTATACCTGCTTTCAGAGCATGCGTTATACGTTAACGGCCAAAATATAATAGTCGATGATGGATTCACATTATAAAGATTTTTGGAGATTGAAATGGCTAAGAAAATTTTCTGGTGTACAACGTGTTTAAATATGTCAACACGCCCACGCATTGAGTTTGACAAACAAGGGCGTTGTAACGCTTGTCAGTGGTCCGAGGAAAAGAAATCCATTGATTGGGCTCCACGACAAGTTGAGCTGAAAAATCTATTAGATAAGTACCGGTCTTCAAATGGTACTGGATTTGACTGCGTCGTGCCTGTCAGTGGTGGCAAAGATGGATCTTATGTTGCATATACGTTAAAGCATAAATATGGTATGAATCCGTTAGCCATCACTGTGCGGCCTGCATTAAGCCTTGAGTTGGGTGATCAAAATCTGACAAATTTTATTAATTCTGGTTTTAATCATATACATATATCGCCTAATGCTAAAGTAATGCAAAAGCTGAATAAGTTGGGCTTTATCGAAAAGGGTTTTCCGTATTATGGTTGGCTCATCGCAATAAAAACCGCAGTAATTCAAACAGCAATGAACTTCAATATCCCACTAATTTTTTACGGTGAAGACGGTGAAGTTGAGTACGGTGGCTCTACAGAGAGCAAGTATAACCCACTGTATAATATAGAATATATGAAGCGCGTGTATTTTGAAGGCGGTTATGACAAAGTCTTTGATATAATACTTGGCGATAAAGATGTAAGTGATGGTGACTTGGCCTTCTGGCGTTTCCCTACTGACGAACAAGTAAAAACTCACGATCTTGCATTTACCCATTGGTCTTATTACGAAGCATGGGATTCATACAGAAACTATGTGGTGGCAAAAGAACATTGTGGATTGAAAGAGAAAGAAGAAGGAACGGCTGGTACTTTTACTAACTTCGCGCAAAACGATCAGGCGCTGTATTCTCTGCATGCATATCTAATGTATCTAAAGTTTGGTTTTGGCCGAGCAACCCAAGATGCAGGTATAGAAATTCGTCGCGGTGCGATGACGCGTGATCAGGCGCTGAATCTCGTTATGGCTTACGATAATCAATATCCACATGATTTTATCGATTTGTATTTAGAATACTACGAGATGACGAAAGAAGAATTCGATGTTGTACTTGATAAATACGCAAATAAGGATTTGTTCGAAAAGATCGATGGTATCTGGCAACCGAAGTTCACTGTAGGTGAAGAATTCGAAGTATGAAATTAGTTATTGTCGACTATGGCATGGGGAATCTCAAGTCGGTAACGAGTGCTATTCGTTACCTCGGCTACGATGATATTTCATTATCCAATGAATTCTCTGTGTTACAAAGTGCAGATAAATTGATATTGCCTGGCGTAGGAAACTACGCCAGAGCAATGAGTAAAATCAATGAGCTTGATTTGACATCTTGTATCAGACGACTGGTATTGGATGAAAAAAAGCCGATACTTGGTATCTGTCTTGGTATGCAACTTATGGGGCGTTCCAGCACTGAAAGTGGTTTTAATGCTGGGCTAGGATTGATAGATGGCGTAGTTGAAGCTTTTGCTTCAACAGAGCTTAAGATCCCTCATGTGGGGTATAATCAGGTAAATCCGTGCTTAGGCAGCAGACTCTACTCCAATATTCATCCACAGCCTGATTATTATTTTACGCACAGTTTCAGAATGCTATCCGAAACAGATATTGGTAAAACTACTTGCTTGTACGGTGATGAATTCGTTGCAAGTTTTGAAGTTGATAACATTGCAGGAGTGCAGTTTCATCCGGAACTCAGTCAAACCAATGGCCTCCATTTATTAAAGAATTTTATAGAGTTATTCTGATGTTGCGAAACAGGCTAATTTTTGGACTGATATATAATAATGGTGGTTTCATGCAAAGCCGGAATTTCCGGCTTCAGCGTGTCGGTGATATCAACTGGCTGGAAAAAAACTATAAATTCCAGAATATATCATTTTCATTAGATGAGTTGGTTGTAGTGGATGCAACCAAAGGATCCAAAGATATCGAGAATTTTTCAGCAGTGGTTAGCCGCTTAGTGGAGGATGTTTTCATACCAGTAGCAGCAGGCGGCGGTATTCGAAAAATAGAAGATGCTGAGCTTTTATTTAAAAGTGGAGCAGACAAAGTTATTCTCAATTCCCCACTATATGATGATCCTGCTTTAGCTAGAGAAATTATAAACAGATTTGGCTCTCAAAGTCTTGTTGCATCAGTAGACTATAAATTGATTAATGGTGTGCCTATAGTTCATATTCATGATGGTACTACTGCCATCCCGATGAGCCTAGAGGATTACTTGCTGCATCTGGAGCAACTGGGTGTTGGTGAGATTATTTTTAATTCAATAGACAAAGATGGTACGGGCTTTGGCTATGATTTAGAAAATATTGAAAAGTATGCAAAATCAGTCAATATGCCTTTTATCGTCATGGGGGGCGCGGGTAATGAGCGTCACCTGAGCGAAGGACTATCTATTGACGGCGTATCTGCTGTCGCAACTGCTAACCTGTTTAATTTTATCGGTAATGGTCTACCTAATGCCCGTACTTATATGTTAGAGCATGGGGCAAATCTGGCTCGTTGGGAATAGTGCTTATGTTGATAAAAGACATTTATAAAAAAGTCTTGTTTTGTAATACTGCTGACCGTATTGGTCCAGATATGCCATTTAGTCATTGGAAACTTCACTTTAAATCTTCAATGATAAAGTTATGCAAAAGTAAGTTTAAGTATTTTGGTGAAAATGCTGATTTTCGAGCAGGAGCATATGCAGTACATTGCTCAAATATTTCAATAGGTAAAAATGTAGTAGTTCGGCCTTCGACTATGATGTTTGCTGATGAGTTTGCACAAATCTTCATTGAAGATAACGTTATGATGGGGGCAGGAGTGCATTTTTATGTTAACAACCATAAGTTCGATCGTCGGGATATTCCACTTATTGAGCAGGGCTATTACCCGTCAAAAAGCATTCTTATTAAAGAGGGAGCTTGGATCGGTGCGAATGCTATTATATTGCCAGGGGTGGCAGTAGGCAAAAATGCGGTCATAGGGGCAGGCAGTATCGTAACAAAATCTGTACCTGATTATTCAGTTTCAGTTGGCATCCCCAGCAAAATAATTAAATATATATAATGTCTGAAGATACGATTAAAAAACGCTATGCCATTAAATTACTAGCAAATATAATCCTTGGTGCTATAAATATTCTTTTAGTTGCAATTGTTCCAAAAGCTCTTGGTCCGGTAGCATATGGTCAATTCAATTATCTTCAGCAATTTTACACTCAGATTATATCATTTATCGATAATAATTCATCCACAGCATTTTTTACCAAACTTTCTGCAAATAATAATAGGCATGAACTGATAGTCTTTTACGCAATAGCTTCAGCTTTTATTGCAGTAATCGTCGCATCTTTTACTATATTTTCAGACCTTTTAGGGGGAGGGGAGTTATTTTTTCCTGACATAAGTAAGAAAAATATATATTTAGGTTTTGTTTTCTGCTTTTTTGTTTGGTTAAGTCAGGTTTATATTAAAATATCTGATGCATATGCTTTAACTGTAACTGTTGAGTTGTGGAAAATAGCGCACAGAGTTTTCATGTTGATGACACTTTTCATTGTTATAAATTTATATTCTTTGGATTTAACTAGTTACTTATATTTTAATGTTTTTTCAGTTTTTATTCTTCTAGTTATCTTGAATTTTATTTTAAGTAGAAAAAGAATACTACAATCTGGTTTGTTTTTTAGGAATATTAATTACAAGGTTATTTTTAAGGAGTTTTATATTTACTGCAGTCCATTATTTTTTTTCAATGTGACTGCAATTTCTGTCGGTATATTTGACATCTGGCTGCTTCAGCGCGTAAGTGGTTCAATAGAGGTTGGATTTTACGGTCTTGCTTATTCTATAGCTGCTATGTGTTTTTTGTTCACTAGTGCAATGGTTCCTATAATTATGCGAGAATTTTCACAATCTATTGAGAAAAAAGATATTGAGAGTGCAAAGAAATTATTCAGCCGCTATGTTCCTAGGCTTTATGCAATTTCAGCATATTTCAGTGTTTTTGTCGCATTTCATGCGGCAGAATTACTACTTATATTTACAGACGAGAGATTTGAAGGTGCTTATATGGTCTTAGTTATTATGGCTTTTTATCCATTACATCAAACTTACGGACAAATCAATGCGGCACTTTTATTTTCAGCAGAAAAGATAACGATATATAAGAATATTGGTCTTTTGTCTACTTTTTTAGGGTTAGTCTTAAGCGTTGTGTGTATTTATTTATTTAATATGGGGGCTGAAGGGCTTGCATGGAAAATGGTATTAATTCAATTTCTCAGTGTTAATGTTCAGCTTTTTTATAATGCGAAATACTTAAAAGATGAGATAATAAATTACCTTTGCCATCAATTTTTTTGTGTTATTTTATTAGTTTTAGTCGCTTATATCACGTGTTTTTCATTGTTTGACAGTTTGATTTTGGATTTTATAATTTCTGGCGTATTGTATACTTCGATAATAGTCATAATTTTTCTAAGTTTCCCACATCTTTTATTAGGCAAAAAAGTATATGAAAACTAGTAATAAACTGTGGTTTATGAGTGTGAATCGCGTAAGCGACAGAGATTTTGTGAGATACGGTTTGCAGGAGCTCGCATTAAAAGGTGTTAATATTGAGGTTGTTGATGTGTCAAATCTTATGTGGGGTACTAAAGATGAAATGCTCATTAACAACATTGCATTCAATCTAAATTATTGCAGTAAGCTGAATGAATTCAAATCGATTATTAATAGAATTTCATCTGATGATACAGTTCTTTGTGGTGGCGTACTTTCTCCATTATTACATCAGTTAATATCAATAAAATGCAGATATATTGGTCTACAAGTATTAGGTGCTATTCCAGAAATTAACGCACCTAGAAATAAATTAATAACAACAATATCAGCCGCTTTTAAACATAAAAGTATCATCAAAAAAATTCTACGTAAAATCTATAATAATTTTGTTTTTAAAAAATATCCATTTTACTTCGTTCAAAGAGGTGGATGTGCTTCATCGACTCTTTATCCAGGGGTAAATTCAAGAACGAGAATTTTAGAATGCCAGTGCTATGATATCTATGAATTTTTATATGAAACTCAGTCAAGAACCGTAGAGAAAATTATTCCTAATGGAGAGTATTTATTATGGATAGATCAGGCAATTCCTCTTCATACTGATACTTTGAAAATTAACGGCGATATTAGTAGTTATAGTGAAAGTTATTTCTCTAGAATTCAGTCATTGCTAAAGCGTTATGAAGAATCAACGGGTATTAAAATTGTTGTTTCATTACATCCCAGAATGGTTCGTGATCCTAGATACATTGCGTTTTGGAAAGATTGGAATGTTATCAAGAAGGATACAATTGAGTATATCAAAAACGCGAAAATATGTTTAACTCATAATAGTACAGCTATCCATGCTGTTGTGTTTTTTAGAAAACCTTTGGTCATTATTAAAGACAGATTGTTGTCAGAGCATGGCTATGATTCAGGTATTACTGATTCTTTTTTTTATGAGTTGGATTGCAATCTTATTGAAAGTGACTGTAGCGATTTTTCAAATTTTAGTTTTGACATAAATGAAGAGAAGTATACAAATTACATTCAAAAATATGTTTCAAAAGAAATGTTGGTAAATCCGATTAATGCAGAAAAATTATTTGATTTTATGTCTGATATAAAAAATAGTAAGGTTCATAAGTGAAAGTTTTACTTTTTTGTGAAAATTATCGTAAAGGTGGACTTGATACATTCCTGATTAATTTAATGAATAATTGGCCTGAAGATGAAGTATTTCTAATTATAAATAGCTCTCACGAAGGTTTAGATTATTTAAGGTCTAAACTAGGCAGTGAAAACTTAATAGTCACTAGTCTATTTTCTAGGCACAAATTTTTTAAAAATACTGTTGAGCATAAGATAAAAAAAATCCTTCTCTTAATGGGTAAACTATTATTTCTATTAATTTCATACCCTGTACAACTTTTTCAGTTAATTAGTTTATTTACAAAACATAAAAACTTCGACAAATTAATGATAGTCAATGGTGGATATCCTGGTGGTCAAAGCTGTAATGTGGCTTCTATAGCCTGGTTTTTGGTTACTGGTAAAAAATCATGGTATAACTTTCATAATAATGCTCAAAAATATGACAAGTTATTTAAACCGTTTCAATTTATATTCGATGTATTAGTGTCCAGGACGACAGTTGAGTTTATTTCTGTTTCAAATGACTGTTCAAACTCTATGTGTTCAAGAGCAGGCATTGACAATAATAAATTAGGATTTATCTATAATGGTATTGCACCACCATCTGTAACGATAGATAAGAATTTTTTAGATGCGATTAGAATTCAAGTCCTGAATTCTTCTAAAAAGCGAATTGTTATGCTTGGCACTTATGAAGAACGCAAAGGGCATGAGTTTGCGTTTGCTGTTATGAAACAACTTCCTCAATATGATCTTTTTGTTTGCGGGAAAGGAAGTGATGCTGAAGTCCAAAGAATAAATAGGATAGCTACTGATTGTGATAATATTTTTTTATTAGGGCATAGAGAAGATAATCACTATATCATAGCAGCTGCAGATTTACTGCTAGTTCCATCTATGTATAATGAATCGTTTGGCTTAACTATTATTGAGGCCATGGCTTTGAATGTCCCGGTTATTGCGACTAGGGTTGGTGGAATGCAAGAGGTTATAACTGATGGTTGGGATGGATTCCTTGTTAATTATGGTGATATTAGTCAGTTAAGAGCTTCAATAATAGAATTAATCGAGAATGACGAATTAAGAAGAAAAATAACACTGAATGCGATGCATAGCTTTAAAAATAAATATACGGCCGATAAAATGGCTTTGGCGTATAAGAATAGACTTGATGCTCAGAGGATTAAATGAAAGTTTTATTATTAGCAGGTGGTTTTGGAACAAGATTAAGTGAAGAAACTGATGTCCGTCCAAAACCTATGGTAGAAATTGGTGGTAAGCCAATACTTTGGCATATCATGAAGATGTACTCACAATATGGTTATAACGAATTCGTTATACTGTTGGGTTATAAAGGCTACTATATCAAAGAGTATTTTGCTAATTATTTTCTTCATCAAAGTGATGTTACAATTAACCTTTCGACAAATGAAATGAGAATTCATAAAAATACTTCTGAGCCCTGGACAGTAACTCTTCTTGATACAGGGCTCCATACTATGACTGGTGGACGGATAAAAAGAGCCGAGCAAATTATCGGTAAAGAGACATTTATGCTGACATATGGTGATGGCGTATCTGATGTTAATATTGATGAGCTAGTTTCCTTCCATCGTAGCCATGGGAAATCTATTACAATGACGGCTGTTCAGCCTGAAGGGCGTTTTGGTGCACTTGAGATTAAAGGCGAACAGATAGCGAACTTTTCTGAAAAGCCTAAAGGAGATGGTTCCTGGATCAATGGTGGTTTTTTTGTTTGCGAACCAAAAGTCTTTAGCTATATTACTGAAGGTGATTCAACTGTTTTTGAAAAAACGCCGCTTCAAAATCTTGCAAAAGATGGTGAATTATTCTCCTATAAGCATGATGGATTCTGGAAATGCATGGATTCTCTTAAAGATAAACAAGATTTAAATCAGATGCTTGATAGCGGTCAAGCTAAATGGAAAAGTTGGAACTGATATGTTTGGAAATATTTATAATGGTAAGCGAGTACTTGTAACTGGTCATACTGGCTTTAAAGGCTCCTGGCTTACTACTTGGCTGCTTAGTCTAGGTGCTGAGGTCTGTGGTATATCTAAAGATATCCCTACAAGCCCCTCAATGTTTGAGGTTTTAGATTTAGAAAATAAAATAAATCATAACATCGCTGATGTACGAGATTTAGATTCAATATCTATAATAATAAACAGCTTCAGGCCCGACTTTTTATTTCATCTTGCCGCACAGCCTATAGTGTCTTTATCTTATAGTGACCCTATTGAGACCATTTCCTCAAATGTTATGGGTACGGCTAATATTCTTCAGGTTTTGCGTTCTTACGATCAAAAATGTCGTGCAGTTATTATCACTAGTGATAAATGTTATGAGAACGTTGAATGGGTATGGGGCTATAAAGAATCAGATCATATGGGCGGGAAAGATATATATAGCGCCTCTAAAGGTGCAGCTGAGTTAATATTTAAGTCATTTCAGCGTTCTTTTTTCTCTGATAACAACGGCAATGTTACGTTAGCAACAGGGCGTGCAGGTAATGTTATAGGAGGGGGCGATTGGGCTCAGGATAGGATAGTTGCCGATTGTATGAGAGCATGGAGTGAATCAAATAAAGTTGAGATTCGTTGTCCTGATGCCACAAGACCTTGGCAACATGTTTTGGAACCGTTGAGTGGATATCTCGCTTTAGGCCAAGCTTTACTTACTAAACCGCAAATAAATGGTGAGCAGTATAATTTTGGACCTCGGGCTGAACAAAATCACACTGTTAAAGATCTTTTATCGGATCTGAGTAAGTTTTGGAATTTTAAGACTGAAGAGGACGCTTACACTATTACTGGAAATATACCATTTAATGAAGCCGGTCTATTAAAACTTAATTGCGATAAAGCCCTGGCACATCTTAATTGGGAAGCGACTCTGGAATATTCTGAATGTATTAAGTATGTAAGCGAGTGGTATTATAAATTTTATAACTCTCAAGAGAATATGTTCAATTTTACTATGGCTCAAATCACGTCGTATCAGGATTCAGCTAAGTTGAAGAGACTTTTATGGACCAGAGAATGATAGATGGTGTTTTTCTTACCCCACTTAAGCGTATTGCAAATGAAAAGGGTGATATTCTTCATGCGCTAAAGCGATCAGACGATAGTTTTAGTACTTTCGGCGAAGCATACTTCTCTATTGCAAATTTTAACGCAGTAAAAGGTTGGAAGATGCATACAAAAATGGCATTGAACATAATTGTCCCATTAGGGGCAATTCGATTTGTCATTTATGATGATCGACCAACCTCAGAAACCAAAGGAGTTTATCAAGAATTTATATTGTCTGCGGATAATTACTGTCGATTGACAGTTGCTCCTGGTTTATGGATGGCATTTCAGGGGGTGGGGCGAGATGTAAATATGCTGCTTAATATAGCCAGTATTGAACATGATCCAAATGAAAGCATCAATAAGCAGTTAGACATTTTCTTTTATGATTGGGAAAAAAATTGAAGATACTTATTACCGGAGGTCTAGGAAATCTTGGCTTATGGCTCACGGAGGCTTTTTTAAGTGTAGGAGCGACTGTTCATGTTTTAGGCCGAAGCGAGAGGGTAACTTTAGTCCATGCCAATTATACTTTTCTCAAGTGCGATATAACCGATAAACAGTCATTGTGCGATACTATTGTTTGTTACTATGATTTTTGCATACACGCTGCCAGCTACAATGAACATTTTGAAGCTGATTATGCGAAAAAAGCTCTTATGATTAATGCACTCGGAACAGATTATATTTGTCAGAGGCTTTTAGAAGTTGGTGTAGGTAAACTAATTTACTTGAGTACATTTCACGTTTACGGTGCATCTAGTGGGGTTGTTAATGAAAATACCCCTATTCGACCAAATAACGATTATGGCCTTACCCATTATTTTGCTGAAAAATACATCGAAAAATATAACAGGAATAGTGGATTAAAGTATTCAATACTGAGGTTAACAAATAGTTACGGCTGCCCAAAAGACATTAAAACTGACAAGTGGTATTTGCTGTTAAATGATCTTGCAAAAAGTGTTGTTGAGACAAAAAAATTAAAGCTTAATTCGAATGGCAATGCCTACAGAGATTTTATATGGATGGGGGATGTCGTTGCTATTATACAGGCCGTCATGGAAAGCGAGAATACAAGTAATGGTATATTTAATTTATCGTCCGGAACTTCACGGAGATTGTTTGATATTGCCGTGTTAGTTCAATCAGCTTATTTTCAATATTCTGGTGATTTAATTGAAATTGAAATCAACGATTCAGATCTGCGGGAGTATGTTGATTTTTGTGTTTCAAATGAAAAGCTAAGATCTGTCATTCAGTTTGTGCCTGCTGACAAGTTTATTGAAGAATCTATTAATATTTTTAAAATGTTGAGCGCTAGAGTATGAATGAGTTTCCGCTTGTGAGCATAATAATCCCGATGTACAATGCAGAGCGTTATATAGTTGAAACTTTAAATTCAATAAAAAAACAGACATATAAAAACTATGAGATTATAGTAGTTGACAATGCATCGACTGACAGTTCAGTCTTGGTCGTTGAAAAAATGAAATCTGATTTTGATAACTTTAAGTTGATTCGTTCAGCATTAAATTCTGGAGGGCCTGCTAGACCAAGGAATATAGGTATCGAACATGCTTCAGGAGAGTTCATTGCTTTTCTGGATTCCGATGATTTGTGGATGCCTGAAAAGCTTTCCATTCAAATATCACATATGGTCGCTAATGATATAGATTTTTCTAGTACGGATAGAATTACTTTTACCGATACGTCTTCAACACCACTACCTGAAAGTTTTTTTTATAGATTTAAGAAATATTTTTTCAAAAAACATTTCTCAATCAACATGTTATGTTTCTCGAATTTCATATTTACATCGTCTGTTGTTATTAAGCGAGATTCTTTATTGTTGGGGTTTGATGAAGATGCTGCATTAAATACGGTTGAAGACTTTTTTTTATGGATTTCTATTTTAGATAATGGCTATAAATATTGTTTTTTTAGCGAAAAGTTACTTTGCTATCGTAGTGTTATTAGCTCGTTGTCCGCAGTAAATTCCATTAGTAAAAATAAAGCGAAGAACTCATATGCAATTCTAAGATATATTTTGCTAAATAATGCTTTTCACTTATATCCTTTTTTTAAATTACGACAAGCATTTCGTTTTGTAGGTTTTTAATATGAGAATTTTACTGGTATTTTATTCTCTGAGCTCTGGTGGTGTATCAAATTCAAATTTAACATTGGCAAATGAATTTATAAAAAGAGGTATTGAAGTAGATGTCTTGACTTATGTAGAAAGCGCTAGTTCAAAAAAATGGAATGATGATGTTAATTATTATTCCTTTGGCTTTAGAAAATTTGGTTTATTAGAGCTTTTCAAGTCTTTTTTTAAGTCATTCTCTCTATTTAAAAGATTCGGATATTATGATTTGGTTATTTCTAGTTCTGAGTTGACGTCTTTCCCCATAGCAATTGCTAGATATTTTTTTAAATTCGATTTAATAGTAAATAGTCATACAGATTTAATTGAGCATCTAAAGTCAAAAAATTTATTACATAAATCACTATATTTTGTATGTAGTTTATTTATTAAGAATAATGCTAAATTAGCTAATGTTTCCTATGGGGCGGTTTTTTCATCAAAAAAATTTTATAAAACACAACGTGTAACATTCCTTCCAAATCCTGTAGTACCATGGGATTTTAAAAGTAATAAATATGATATACATCCTTGGTTCGCTAGTTTTAGAGTAATTGTCGCATGTGGAAGATTAACTAAAAGTAAAAATTACGACTTAATGCTTTTGTCCTTTAGGGAGCTGCTAAAAAAAATTGATGATGTTCGTTTAATTATTATAGGAGATGGTGAAGATCGTTCACGTATAGAGAAGTTAATTTTACAACATAGCTTAAGTGAGTTTGTTTGTTTAGTTGGTGATGTCCCAGAGCCTAGAGTGTATATGCAGCACGCAATATTTCTATATCACACATCTCTGTACGAAGGTGCTGGTATGGTGCTAGTAGAATCTTTATCTACAGGCGTGCCCGTAGTAACAACACGGTTTAAGTCTGGAGCTGATGAGATTTTAGAAAATGGTAAGTATGGATTATTGATCGATTCATTTTGTGTTGACTCTTGCGTTACAGCTCTTACAGAAGCACTTAGCGTTGAAAGACATGATAGAAATCATTTTTTGATTAAAGCTAATGAGTTCTCACCAGAAAATTGTGCAGATAAATATTTAAGGCTATTTAATGAAAAATAAATTTTTTGAATATTTATTTTTTTGGATTTATGGCATTTTCTCTGCTTTTGTTCCATTTGCTTCTTTTGTATATTTGAGTGCTCTATCAGTTTTAAAAGTACGTATGAGAAGTACTCAGTGGATTATATTTTTAGTTGTTTTGATGTTTTTTTTATCGAAACTAATTGAGTCCCAAAATTTAAGAGTTCTTATATTAACTTTTTTTTCTTATTTTGGCTTTATATTTATATATTTTTTTATAAAGCATTCTAAAGTTTTTCAGTATATTAGTTTTAAAAATTTATTCTTTTTGCTTGTTGGAGTTACCCTAATAGATTGTGTTATCGTAAACTTCTTTATATCTCCAGAATATCTTCCTAACTATCCAGATGTTTCTGATAATCCTCATCAGACTCACATAGACCTATTTGGTTATCAAAGACCTTATTCTTTTGGAGGAAGTTCAACGGTTTCAAGTGTTATATTGTTGTCTATTTCATCGTTCTTAATGATCAGGCGTGAGTTTAATTTTTTTCACTTGTTGCTGTTCATGCTTTGTATTTTATTATTCAGGTCAGGTACGGGATTCGTACTCTCATTGATTTTTCTGCCATTGATTATCCTTGTACGTTACCGGCGATATAGTGTTATTTTATTTCCGTTTCTGGCTTCTGTATTTTCATCTGTGGTGATTTATATTTTTACTGCTGAAAACCTTGCGCTTAGATTTAGTGGGCAATATTTGTTATTTATAATTGATTTTAAAATATCGCAGATATCTGAAATATTCTATGGCTATACTTTTATTGATTATGTTTTCGGCAATGTAGTCAGTTTAGATGCCGATTCTGGGGGGTATGGATATAAGGGCGATTTTGGCTGGTTAGAAGTTGTTTTAGGTTACGGCTGGTTCGGTTTTTTTATGGTTTTATCATTTATATTTACTACTTTAAATCGGATTAATTTCATTCCAATTGTTATTTTGTTGTTGGGGACTTTGCATTATGGGGTGATGCATAATGTTGTGGGTCAGTTGGTTTTGGCTTGCTTTATGTGTTTCGATAATAAATTAAAATACAATAAGAGGTTGTGCTAAGCCCTTTCAAATTTGATGCTTTCGTAAAGTGTATCATATTTTATAGTTATTTAGCTTTGGATTGGAAAATAATGTCTCAGAATTTTAGTGTTTTAATGTCGGTTTACAATGCTGAAAATCCCGATTACTTAGAGCAGTGTTTTACTAGTATTAATGCTCAATTTCTTAAGCCTAATGAGATAGTTATGGTTCTTGATGGTCCGATTAATATGGATTTGCATCAAGTAATATCTCGGTGGGTTTCGCCATTGAATATTGTAGTTGCACCTTTACAACGTAATGTTGGCTTATCTAAAGCGCTAAATTATGGTTTAAAGTTCTGCAAATACGAGTTGGTTGCTCGTATGGATACAGATGACATGTGCTATCCAGAGCGGTTTATGAAGCAGATTGATTTCATGGTTAGTAATAATGATGTTGATATCTTGGGGAGTTATTGTGAGGATGTCACGGAGTCGGGTGATAGTATAAGAGTTCGTAAGGTGCCAGTAGAGCATGATATTATTTTGAAAAGTATTTGGTCTTGTCCATTTATTCATCCTTCTGTTGTTTTTAGAAAGAGTAAGGTAATAGAGATTGGTAGTTATAGTGAAAATGCTCCACATAGGCAAGATGATTATGAGCTCTGGATTAGAGCGGCGTTTGCTGGGCTTAAGTTTTCAAATATCCCGTCGGTGTTAATAAAGTATAGAGTGACTGCTGACGCTTATAAAAAGAATACTGTAATGGTGGGTTTTAATCGTATAAAAGTTGGATTTAGGGCTGTTGTTGCTTTTGATCCAAAGTTCACCTCTTTTTTAGGTCTTTTTTATCCTTTTTTTCGGTCTTTGTTGCCTTATCGACTCCAATTGCTTTTAGCAAAGTTTGCTGGTCATTTTGATCCAAGGAGTAAATCACTTTGATTTTGATTACTGGTGGTGCTGGCTTTATAGGTAAATGTTTAATTTCTTTATTAAAGGACAGGCCGTTGTTGGTATGCGGAAGATTAAAGCCTCAGCAGCTTAGTTTAGAAAATTTTATCGCCTTAGATTTGTCAAAAGATTTAATAAATGTTGACGTATTAACTAATGTTGAGACAGTAATTCACTGTGCAGCACATGTTCACGTGATGAATGACTCGTCTTCTGAAATATTAGCCAAGTTTAAACAGGTTAATACTGAAGCGACAGTCAGCTTGGCTAAGCAAGCAGCATCAGCTGGGGTTAAACGTTTTATTTTTTTGAGCTCAATTAAAGTTAATGGCGAATCAACATTAAACTCCCTTCCATTTAGGTATGACGACGCCTCAAAACCCGAAGATCCCTATGGTATCTCGAAAGCTGAGGCTGAAGCAGGTTTAAGGCAAATTGCAGCTGACACTAAGATGGAAGTGGTAATTATACGCCCGCCCTTGGTATATGGGCCTGGAGTAAAAGCAAACTTTGCTGCGATGATAAAATTGGCAAAGAAGAATTTACCAATGCCTCTCGGTGCTATTAACAATAAACGTAGTCTTGTAGCGCTGGATAATCTTGTCGATTTAATTGTTACCTGTATTGACCACCCCAAAGCTGCGAATCAAACCTTTTTGGTAAGTGATGATCAAGACGTATCTACCACTGAATTGTTGCAGATGATGACGCGAGCAGCCGGTAAAACGCCAAGATTGCTGCCGGTGCCTGTAAGCTGGCTAAAATTAGCTGGTAAGTTAACCGGTAAACAAGCGGTAGTTGAGCGCCTTTGTGGTAATTTGCAGGTAGATATCACCCATACCAAACAGACGCTAGGTTGGGTACCACCTATTACGGTGGAAGAGGGAATTCGCCGTTGTTTTGTTAAAGAGGATCTATGTTAATTCGGTTGTTAGATATTATTTTTGCATTGTGTGGTTTAGTATTTGGTTTTCCTGTTTTGGTAATACTGACTATCGTAGGCTTGTTTGATACGGGTTCTCCTATTTTTAGACAAGTGAGAGTCGGCCGTAATAAAAGACCTTTTACGCTGGTTAAGTTTCGTACGATGAAAGTAAACACGGCAAGCGTAGCAAGCCATCTCGCCAGTGCTAGCGCTATTACACCCTTCGGTGGCTTTTTACGTAAAACTAAGTTAGATGAACTGCCACAATTATGGAATGTGCTTTGGGGCGACATGAGTTTAGTTGGTCCAAGGCCTTGCTTGTTTAATCAGGAAGAGCTAATTGCTGAGCGTGAACAACGTGGTGTACTTAAAGCCAGACCTGGTATTACCGGTTTAGCGCAGGTGAATGAAATTGATATGTCGACTCCGGTGTTGCTTGCTGAAACCGATGCAAAAATGTTGGAAAAGCTCACGCTGGCCGACTATTTTAAATATATTATGATGACAGTTGCTGGTAAGGGTAGTGGCGATAGAGTTCAAAAATAACCGCATTAATGTCAAGTAAAGGATGACAGGATGTCTGACCTCTTTCTAGCTCCTCGTTTCGTTCACCACGGCGCGGTAGATGGCGTTACTGGTTCCTGTCATGAATATCAGTTGGCTGCTGATTACAGTATCCTTATCGATTGTGGTCTTTTTCAGGGCGACGAGCAAGGTAGTGGTAATAAAGCTAACCTCGCCATTGCTTTTCCCATCGCACAGATTAAAGCCCTTATTGTTACTCATGTACACATTGATCATGTAGGGCGAATTCCTTATTTATTAGCTGCAGGCTTTACCGGGCCTATTTATTGCTCAAAAGCCTCGGCACATTTGTTGCCGTTAGTGTTAGAAGATGCGTTAAAGGTAGGTGTTACCCGTGATGAGGCGCTAATAAATGGTTTTTTACGGGCGATAGCCCGGCAGATTGTGCCTTGCGAGTTTAAACAGTGGATAAACTTGCCGGCCATTAATAGCAAAACTGTCGGGCAATTTAGGTTACAAAAGGCCGGGCATATTTTGGGGTCGGCTTATGTTGAGGTTAAGCATAAATTAACCAAGGGTAGACCTTTTATCACGGTGTTTTCAGGTGACTTGGGAGCGCCTTACTCACCATTACTTACAACGCCAAGGCCTCCTAATACTGCTGATATCATGGTTTTAGAAAGTACCTATGGTAATAAGCTACATGATAACCGCCGTGAGCGTTTAAAACGGCTGGAACATGTTTTACTGCATGCCCTGCAGGACAACGGTACGGTATTATTTCCGGCTTTTAGTATTGGTCGTACCCAAGAGTTATTATACGAGTTAGAAACGCTGATCCATAGGCTAAAAGGTCAGCCAATTCACCAGCATTTACGCTGGGAGCAATTAACGGTAATTGTCGATTCCCCTCTAGCGGCTAAATTTAATGTGGCTTATCAGCAATTAGCTGCCTGTTGGGATGAGGAAGCTCGCAAGCGCTTAAGCGCTGGGCGTCACCCGCTGAGCTTTGAGCAATTATATACCATTGATAGCCATGCCGAGCATTTAGCCGCCGTTAACTTACTGGTAAGTACTGGGAAACCGGCTATTGTTATCGCTGCCAGCGGCATGTGTGAAGGTGGGCGGGTAGTAAATTATTTAAAAGCGTTACTTGGTAGAGCTATACATCAAGTGGTATTTGTTGGATATCAGGCGCGTGGCACGCTAGGTGCCGCTATTCAACGCTATGGGCCAGCTAACGGATACGTGATAATAGACAATCAGCGTGTTGCTATTAACGCCGAAGTGATAACATTAAGTGGCTATTCTGCCCATGCCGATAAAAAAGGATTGGTCCGTTTTGCCACTGCAGGTAAAAGAAAGCCCGCTTTGGTGCTTATAGTGCATGGTGATGTTGCTGCGAAAGAGGCATTACGGCAAGAGTTAACTAAGCGGGGGATCCGAGCAGTAATTGCCAGAGAAACGAGTTCAGTTAACGCGATAAGCAGTGAACAACCTGTTTAGGATGTAACAAAAACAACGAGGAAAGTCATGTCAGGATTAAAAATTGCGGTAGCTGGTACAGGTTATGTAGGGTTATCAAATGCGATGTTATTGGCGCAGCATAACCAGGTTGTAGCAGTGGATATTGTACCGGCAAAAGTTGAGCTCCTTAATAATAAGCAGTCGCCGATTGAAGATAAGGAAATTAGTGATTTTCTGGCAATTAAGTCTTTGAATTTCAAAGCTACACTCAGTGCAACTGACGCTTATAGTGATGCTGATTTTGTGATTGTTTCTACACCTACCGATTATGATCCCGAAACGAATTATTTTAATACCAGCAGTGTCGAAGCGGTGATAAAAACCGTGCTAAGTGTAAACCCCAATGCTGTCATGGTGATTAAATCTACCGTGCCCGTAGGCTTTACTAAAGCGGCTAGTGAAAAATTTGGCACAAATAATCTTATTTTTTCGCCTGAGTTTTTGCGCGAAGGACGAGCGTTATACGATAACCTTTACCCTTCACGTATTATTGTTGGCGAGCAGAGTGAGCGGGCTAAACAGTTTGCTGCGTTGTTACAAGCGGGTGCAATAAAACAAGATGTGCCAGTGTTGTTTACCCATAGTACTGAAGCTGAGGCGATTAAGCTTTTTTCAAATACCTATTTGGCATTGCGTGTAGCCTATTTTAATGAGTTAGATAGTTATGCCGAAAGCCATGGCCTAAATTCGCGGCAAATTATCGAAGGGGTAGGGTTAGATCCTCGTATTGGCAATCATTATAATAATCCAAGTTTTGGTTACGGTGGCTATTGTTTACCAAAAGATACTAAACAGCTATTAGCTAACTACAAAGATGTGCCAAACAATATTATTCAAGCTATTGTAGAGGCGAACCGGACCCGCAAAGATTACATAGCCGATGCAATTATTAAGCGCAATCCTAAAATAGTGGGCGTTTATCGTTTGGTCATGAAATCGGGTTCTGACAACTTCCGCGCGTCCGCTATTCAGGGCATTATGAAGCGGATTAAAGCTAAGGGGGTTGAGGTAATTGTGTTTGAACCTGAGTTAAAAGAAGAGCATTTTTTCCACAGCCGGGTAATTAAAGATCTAAACGAATTTAAGCAGCTATCTGATGTAATTGTCGCAAATCGACGTACTGATGTGCTAGCAGACGTTGACGAAAAACTGTATACCCGTGATTTATTTGGTAGCGATTAGTAACTCAATGAGAAAGGATGCGGGCTTAAGCTAGAAGTCAACGGAGTAGGTATGAAATTTTTGGTCACCGGTGCTGCAGGTTTTATTGGTTTTTATGTATGCCAGCGTTTGCTGGCACTAGGCTATGATGTTGTAGGCTTAGATAATCTTAATGATTATTATGAAGTGCAGTTAAAGCTAGATCGTTTAGCACAGTTAGAAGGTAAGGCAGGTTTTCGTTTTGTAAAGATGGACTTGGCCGATCGTAAAGGTATTGCTGAGTTATTTGCTAAAGAGCAATTTACCCGGGTTATTCATTTAGGTGCACAAGCCGGCGTGCGGTATTCCTTACAAAACCCTCTTGCCTATGCCGATAGCAATATTATTGGTACCTTAACGATTTTAGAGGGCTGTCGTCATAACAAAGTTGAGCATTTAGTTTACGCCTCGTCTAGCTCTGTATACGGCATGAATGCAAAGATGCCTTTTAGCACCGGTGATCGGGTTGACCATCCGGTATCGCTATATGCCGCAACTAAAAAAGCTAATGAGTTAATGGCTCATTCCTATAGCCATTTGTATGGTGTTCCTACTACCGGCTTACGCTTTTTTACCGTATATGGCCCGTGGGGCCGGCCTGATATGGCCCCCTTTTTGTTTATTAAAGCCATTTTGGCTGGTGAACCTATCAAGGTGTTTAATCATGGCCAAATGATGCGTGATTTTACTTATATTGACGATATTGTTGAAGGTGTGGTGCGTATCCAGGCTAAGCCACCGATAGCACAATCTGGATGGGATGGGAGCAATGCCTCTGAGAGTTTTGCGCCTTACAAAGTCTTTAATATTGGTAATAACCAGCCAGTTAAGTTAATGACGTTTATTGAAGCCATTGAAAAAGCAGCAGGTAAGTTGGCGATAAAGCAGTTTTTGCCTATGCAAGATGGTGATGTACCTGCAACCTATGCCGATATCGATGATTTACATGACGCAGTAGGTTTTAAACCGGCAATGCCAATAGAGCAGGGTATACAACAGTTAGTTGATTGGTACAAAAATTATTACTGTTAAGTTTGGGTTAATATTGACTGCTTTAAGGTGTTTTTATATTTATTGTTTGTTTACTCCCTTTTCCGGAATCGGTATTGTCGCGATTTATTAGATTCAGTGTTATACTTGGCCGGTTAAGTTTTACCTCATCGGTTTTTTTCCGGTGCTAAATGGAGTGCATAATGCTTGCATGGCTGCTTGAATTACCCAGAGCCTATAAACGATTAATATCGCTTATTCTCGATTCGCTTTTCTTGACTCTATCTGTTGTTGTTGCTTACTTGCTTACGCAAAATGGTGATCAGGCTTCGATTTCTGAGATAACAGGCGCGTTTCTTATTACCCTGCCAATTACCCTGTATATTTTTGTGCGGTTGGGCTTGTATAGGGCGGTTATTCGCTACATAGGGCAGCATGCCTTAGGCGCGGTGTTAATTGGTATTTGCTCTAGTGCAGCCTTACTAGGTGGTCTATTTGCGCTGTTCGATGTGCATGAAAAAACCAACCTTATTATTGTTTACTCGTTAATTGCTTTGGTCACCTCAGGCGGTTTACGCTTGTTAGCGCGTATGCTTTTAACGCAAGGAAACAATACACAAAAGGTACCGGTACTTATTTACGGTGCTGGCTCCTCAGGTCGGCAACTGGCGCAGGCCTTAATGAACGGCGAGCAATATCACCCTGTTATGTTTGTGGATGATGACGTGACATTACAACGTTCAACTATTTTGGGTATTTCTGTTGGTAGTCCTGATCAAATTGGCAGTATTATTAAAAGTAAGTACGTCGGCCGTGTTTTGCTGGCTATGCCATCAGCCACCCGAGCTCGCCGCCGCGAGGTTCTTGAGAAACTAGAAGACTTACCTATTCCGGTGTTATCTATACCTGGCATGAGCGATTTAGTGAATGGCAGTATGCGTATTGACGAATTGCAAGATGTAAAAATTGAAGATCTATTGGGGAGAGACCCTGTCACACCGCGTGCAGAACTCATGAATGCCAATATCGCCGGTAAAGCCGTGATGGTGACTGGCGCAGGGGGTTCTATAGGCTCGGAGTTATGTCGGCAAATCCTTCTGTGTAAGCCCAAGGTTCTTGTACTATTTGAGTTAAGTGAGTTCGCACTTTATGCAATAGAGCAAGAATTGGCAGCACTGGTACGCGATGAAGAATTAGAGGTGCAAATAGTGCCTGTTATGGGGTCGGTACAGCGAGCTAGCCGTTTAGAGTCGGTGATGCGCTCTTTCTCTATTAATACGGTGTACCATGCTGCCGCATACAAACATGTTCCGTTAGTGGAATACAATGTTGCAGAGGGCGTCCGTAATAATGTGTTTGGAACTTGGTATACTGCTGACGCTGCTATTAAAGCAGGGGTAGAAACCTTTGTACTGATCTCAACAGATAAAGCTGTTCGTCCAACGAATGTGATGGGGGCCTCTAAACGTCTTGCTGAACTGGTTTTACAATCTTTAGCTGATCGACAAGCGCGTACTCGTTTTTGTATGGTGCGCTTTGGTAATGTATTAGGTTCTTCTGGTTCAGTTGTGCCGTTATTTAGAGAGCAAATTCGTAAAGGTGGCCCTATTACGGTGACTCATAAAGATATTATTCGGTATTTTATGACAATACCCGAGGCAGCTCAATTAGTCATCCAAGCCGGTGCCATGGGTAAAGGTGGCGATGTTTTTGTACTCGATATGGGGGAGCCTGTCAAAATTGCTGAACTTGCTAAACGCATGGTTCACTTGATGGGTTTAGAAATAAGGGATGAACAGCACCCTGATGGTGATATTGCCATCCTCTATACTGGGCTGCGGCCAGGTGAAAAGCTTTATGAAGAGTTGTTAGTTGGCGATAACGTTCGAGCTACTGACCACCCTCGAATTATGGCAGCGGATGAAGTTTATCTGGAGTGGCCGCAGATGTTGCATCTTCTAAATAGGTTAGATGATTGCTGTGATCGTTTTGCGGTAGAGGATATTATTGAGCTTATTCGCTCAGCGCCTACGCAGTTTAACTATAGCTGTGCCACCAGTGATTTGGTGGTAAATGCCGCTTGCTCGGTTGAAACCAAAGCGCAGATGGTTGCGCTTGCGAGTGTGGAGAATCCAAGGCATTTGTCTGCAGTTGTAAAAGATGTTGAGGGTAAGCAACAGATTGCTTAATTTTTATATTTTAGGATTGAGATTAGCAGCAACTTCGTTTAAGCTGTTCAATAATCGGGAATCGGTTTAACCATTGAGGGATATCAAATGAAAAAAACTTTAGTTGCCTTAGCAGCCGCACTTGCTTTAGCAAGCACTGGCGTAATGGCTAATGATGAAAACACTGGTGGTTCAGGTGCAGGTACAGCAGCATCTGGTGTTGCTACTGGCGTTGCTACTGGCGTTGCTGCAGCGGTTGTAGTTGCAGTTGCTGCCGGTATCGTTTCTAACAGCGATAGCGTTACTTTACCCGTTACACCACCACCACCGCCGGTTGAAACGTGTGAGGGTGATGATCCTTTAGTGGGTGGTGCTTGTGAAGGCACTACTACTACCGTAACAGTAACCGGTACCGGTACTAGCACTACCACTGTGACAGTACCAGTGACGTTTACTTATGCTCCAACGGTAAACTAACAGTTGTTATTGCAGAAAGGCCGCCTGATGGCGGCTTTTTTATTCAGAAAAATCTGTTGTTTATCTGGTTGGACGACATAATCATGAAAGCTCGCTTTTTTAGCAAACTGACTTGTCTGTTAGTTTCTTCTTTTCTCGTTGGTTGCTCTGGTACTTATCACTCTTATAAAGAATCTCTTTCCTATGCGTTTAATCCTGAGCCGGATATTGAGCTTACGCTGGCACAAGTTGCAGCGTCATCTGCTGATCTTGTCTATTTTCGTCAAGGTGAAAATAGACAAATTACGCTGGCTTTGGCCTTTATTGAGCAGGGGCAGCACAAGTGGGTATCGACAGATAGTGTGGTCATTGCGATGCAACAAGGCCGGGTGGTGCGTACACAGGGTTTTGCTAACGATTTACTTTATGTTGAAAGCGACATTGCTGATCCACTCGCTCAAGGTATTAATATTGTTAATGGTGCTAATTGGCAAGGCAAATTGGATTGGGCCGTTGATGAATATGGCTACCCTGTTAGTAGTACTTTTGCTACACCTCAGCCTGATACGCTAAGTTTATTTGGGCAGCAATTTGATGTGCTTAAAATTGTTGAAACGCTTAACTACGATGCACCGTCTCAATATTTACGCTTCAATCGCCAATGGCAAAATATCTATTGGTTTGAAACCAGCAGCGGCCAGTTGTTAAAAACACAGCAAAAATTCTCGCCGTTGCAAATGCCAATGGAGTTTACTTTTGTTAGCCGCGCTGTGCGATTAATTAGTAAGGGAGAGCGGAATGCGACTAATTAAACCGTTGATATTTTCAGGTTTGTTTCTGTTGTCACCGATGGCTTTGGCTAAGGTTGCGGTAACGGTAGAGCAACAGACTTTGATGTTTGATTCAGCAGTTAGATTGGATGCGGTGCTTGCTGTAACCGCGAAGGAGCGTTCAGTATATTGGCCTGCGGCGGCGCTTTATCTAGAAAATGATGCCGACGTCGCGCAGTTACATAGTACCGTGTTGGGTTTGTTGGATAAACTAGGGCAAGAGGCAGCACCAGAGCAGCAAGTATTATTGCGGCAGCTCACCGCAGAAGTGAACAGCTGGCAGTTGGTTAAACGTTTGCCGTTGAAAATTGACTTGGATTTGGCCCGACTTAGCCTTGCCGCCAACCCGCTATTGCAAGAAGAGCAATATCTACTTCGCTTACCAACCAGACCCCAAAATATCTATGTTTTTGGTGCGATCACTAATGCAGGCAGAGTGTTGCCTCATCAGGCGGTAACTTCTGTTCAGAACTATTTAAGGTTGGTCACGCGACAATCTGCTGATCATAATCAGTTGACGGTAATTCAAGCCGATGGTCGGGTTATTCCTGTTGCCTTATATGGTTCAGAACGAAGTTATCAAGAGGTTCAACCAGGTGGAGTGCTTTTCGTGCCATTTAAATCGTCGTTGTTTGATAAGGAATTTACCGAATTGAATCGGTTATTAGTTGAACTGGTTACATACAGGGTTCTGCCATGAGAATAACAAGTACGAGAGCTGTATTGCCTTTTTCTCTTTCTGCTTTGGTGTTGGCATTTTCTGCCAGTGCTGCTGAGGGATCTCGCTGGCAACAGCCGAGCGCAGGATATTCGCAAAGTGTGCATGGTGGTGTAGGTTTATTGCAAGTTCCTACCGCCCGGATGGCGCCTGAAGGGAATATTTCAATTAATTATTCAGATAATCAAGAGTACCGTTTTTGGTCTGTTAGCGCGCAACTTTTTCCATGGTTAGAATCGACAGTGCGCTACACCGATGTTCGAACTCGACTCTACAGCGATTCGCCGGGTTTTAGTGGCGATCAAACACTGAAAGATAAAGGTATCGATGTTAAGTTTCGTTTGTGGCAAGAAACAGCACTTTTACCGCAGGTATCATTGGGTTTTCGTGATTTTGGTGGCACCGGTTTTTTTGAAAGCGAATATTTGATGTTGAGTAAGCAGGCCGGCCCGTTAGATTTTCATTTGGGTATTGGTTGGGGGTATCTTGGTACAGCGGGTAATACCGACAATCCGTTTTGTGAATTGCGAGATAGTTTTTGTAAGCGGCCGCGTGGTTTTAGTGGGCAAGGCGGCAAGATAGACTATGATCGCTTTTTTAAAGGTCCTGCATCCTTAATTGGTGGTGTGGAGTATCAAACGCCCTGGCAGCCACTGCGTATCAAGTTGGAGTATGAGGGTAATAATTATTCGCTGGATCGTGCAGGGTTATTAGAGCAGGATAGCCGCTGGAATTTTGGTGCGGTTTACCAGTGGCGAGATTTTGATTTCAATGTGAATTATCAACGTGGTAATACCTTTGGTTTTGGTGTGTCTTATGCTGCAAACTTGCATGAGGCTTCCATGTTTAAGGTTAAAGCTGCCCCCAGAGTCGTACCGGCACAGCCTAAAGTTGCTAGCTTTGCTGAAGTAGAGCGAAATATTTTATTAAATGATTTGCTGTATGAAGGTGGTTTTTTAGTAAAAAGTTCGGCATTGGATAACGGTGTACTGACGATTTACGGGAATCAGATGTCATATCGCGATCATGAAGAAGCGGTTGAACGTATCGGCCGTATTTTAGCTGCTGAACTGCCCGCCGATATTAGCAGTTATAAGATTGTGAATTTGGGGGGCCAGTTGCCTATGTTAGAAACAGTCGTTGATGCAGCTGATTTTAAAGCCGTAGCACGCAACGAAAACATCGGCGCTAGTTTTACTTCTACTTATGTACGGCAAGACGTATCTGAACAGACGTTAGCAGAGTATAAACCTATATACAATAAAGGATTTTATACAAATCTGGAAATGTTCTGGATCCAAACTTTTGGTAGCCCGGAAGAGTTTTATATGTACCAGGGGGGCGTGATTTTAGGCGCCGGTTATAGCTTTAACCAAAACTTCTCAGTACATGGCGCGAGTAAAGTTACTGTACTTGAAAACTTCGATAAATTTAATTTTAAAGTAGATGCCTTGGATACGCCTTTACCACGGGTGCGTACTTATGTTCGAGAATATGTAACCCGCAGTAAAATTACCATGGATACATTGTTTGGTAATTGGCAAGACCGGCTGGCCCCCAACCTTTATGGACAGCTTTATGGTGGTTATCTTGAAACCATGTTTGGTGGCGTTGGTGGTGAAGTGATTTATCGGCCTGTTGATAAAAATTGGGCAGTTGGTTTTGATCTAAATTACGTGCGCCAGCGTTCTTATGAAAACGATTGGGATTTCTTCGATTATAAGGTATTAACTGGTCATGCCAATATTTACTGGAAACCAGAGTTCCTGACAGATTCGCAGCTCACGTTTAATATCGGCCGGTTTTTGGCGAAGGATGTTGGGGTTAACGTGGATTTCGCGAAACGTTTTCGTAGTGGTATTGTGCTTGGTGCTTACGCGGCAGTAACAGATGCTTCCTCCGCTGATTATGGCGAGGGGAGTTTTACCAAAGGGTTTTATATTTCAATCCCCTTTGACTTGTTCTCTATAACGCCAGCATTGGGTCGCGGCAAACTGCCATGGATCCCAATCTCGCGCGATGGTGGGCAAATGTTGAACCGGCCGAGCATGCTCTACAACTTGACTGAGCAGCGTTCGCCGTTCTTCGACTAAGTTATCCACACAACTCCGGTACCGGTCGAACCAGTTTATCCACACGACTCCGGTACCGGTCCAATCAGTGGTAGCTGCACAGACACAATTTTTAAAGAGTTAAGGTGTAGTAAATGATCTATTTTAATAGTCAGAGTATCCCTGAGTTACAAGGATTAACCTTTTCACAGCGCATGCAGGTTGTTCGAGCAGCTGCCGATAGATTATCTGTACCAATAAAAATAGCTTTAAATATTATTAAGTTAATCATATTGTCGGCGTTGTTTATTTTGATAGCACGCGCCGAAGGTTGGGCTATTGTCGGCTATGTATTGTTGTTGGTGATTGCATATCCGTTGATAACTCGACCACTCACATTTTTTTTATGCCGCAGTCAATTTGCGGTAATTCGTCGCCAGCAGTTTCCTCAGTAATAGTTACTAACTTGGTACCGGAGTTGTGTAGATAACTTAAATATTTATCCACACAACTCCGGTACTGGTGGGTAAACTGGTCAAGCTAGGCCATGTCGCTTCATTAGCTGTTCAATTTCAGGTAGGCTAGCCGGATCGTCGATGGTCGAGGGGATTTGATAGCTTTGCCCTTCGCCAATTTGCCGCAGTAACTTACGTAAAATTTTGCCAGAGCGTGTTTTGGGTAGGCGAGGGACAACCAGCGCGCGCTTAAAGCAGGCGACCGCGCCAATTTCTTGCCTGACCAATGCCACCAATTCGTTTTGAATGATGCTTGCGTCGGTGGTTATACCGTTTTTAAGCAGCACAAAGCCGACGGGTTGCTGGCCTTTTAGCTCGTCGGGTAAACCGATAACACAGCATTCTGCCACGGCGGGGTGCGAAGCGATGATCTCTTCCATTTCGCCTGTTGATAAGCGATGACCAGCTACGTTAATAACGTCATCGGTTCTGCCCATAACGAATAAATAGCCTTCTTCATCCAAATAGCCACCATCGCCGCTGGTGTAGTATCCCTCAAACTGACTGAGATAACCTGCGGAATACCGTTCTGGATTGCCCCAAATCGTCGTTAGACATCCCGGCGGTAAAGGTAGTTTAATCGCGATATTGCCTTGCTCGTTCGCACCAAGTGTTTGGCCGTTTTCATCCAGTATTTGTACATGATAACCCGGAACGGGTTTAGTGGCTGAGCCTGCTTTAGCGGGTAATAATTCAATACCTGCCAAATTAGCGCAGATCGCCCAGCCCGTTTCGGTTTGCCACCAGTGGTCGATAACCGGTTTGCCAGATACCTCACAGGCCCAGTGGTAGGTTGGCGGGTCGAGCCGTTCGCCAGCCATAAAGATAGTTTCGAGTTTGCTCAGATCATGTAACTTCATCAGTTCAGCATTAGGATCTTCTTTACGAATGGCTCGAAAAGCAGTGGGGGCGGCGAAAATGGCTTTTACACCGTATTCAGCACAGACACGCCAAAATGCGCCTGCGTCTGGTGTGAAAATGGGTTTTCCTTCGTATAAAACTGTGGTGCCGCCAGCTAAGAGTGGACCATAGACGATATAAGAGTGGCCAACGACCCAGCCAACGTCTGAAGCCGCCCAAAATACTTCGCCAGGGTGAATGTTGTAGATGGCCTGCATGCTGTAGTGAAGGGCTACTGCATGCCCCCCATTGTCGCGTACTACGCCTTTAGGTTTGCCAGTAGTGCCGGATGTGTAGAGTATATAAAGCGGATCAGTACTTTTTACCGTTACGGGGTGGGCTGGAGTAGCATCTTGTATTGCTTGCTGCCAGTCAATGTCACGGCCTGCGGTCATGGTTGCTACTTGCTGCGGGCGTTGATAAATAATGCAGCGCTCAGGTTGGTGGTCGGCTTTTTCCAGTGCGCTATCGAGCAAGGGTTTATAGCTGATCACCCGGTTCACTTCGACACCACAGGAAGCACTTACCACCACTTTGGGAGTGGCGTCGTCAATTCTCACTGCCAGTTCATGCGGGGCAAAACCGCCAAATACGACCGAATGAATAGCTCCTAAACGTGCCGTGGCTAGCATCGCGATAGCTGCTTCAGGGATCATCGGCATATAGATGACGACGCGGTCGCCTTTGTTCACGCCATTTGCTTTAAGAACGCCGGCAAATCTAGCTACTTCGTCTCTAAGCTCTAGATAGCTGTAACGTCGCTTAGTTTGGGTAACCGGCGAATCATAAATAAGTGCGGTTTGCTCACCGCGCCCTTGCTCAATATGATAATCCAACGCCAGATAGCTGGTATTGAGTTCGCCATCGATAAACCATTGATATAGATTATCTTGCTGTGTGATGATTTGTGTAGGGAGTTTATACCACGCCAGTTTATTGGCTTTATCAGCCCAGAAGGCGGCAGGATCGGCTACTGATGCCTGGTATTCTTGTAGGTAAGACATTGCGGTTATCCTCGTAGATTTTATGGTTATTTGTCTACTGTACAGAATTCACACCGGAATAAAACTAGACTTAAGGCTAAACATCCTATCTTTGCTACTCTTAAGAGGCGTCTGGCTGCACTTGCTAGCAGATTAGCAAATTTACAGATACACTCAATTAAGCGCCCGGTAGCTGGAGTTGTTCTGTGAGCAAAGTGCGAGACGATGATGTGACGTTCTTTAAACTTGTTGCAGCTATTTCTGCGGAGTTTGCGCTGTCTTCGGCAAATGATGTTGATCATGTTATTGAGGCTGCGTTAGCTCGTATAGGCCGGTTTTACCAGTCTGACCGCTGTTACCTATTTTTGTTTAGCCCCGATTTAACCACCGCCAGTAATACACGTCAACGACCCACGACTTATTCGCGTTGCGAATTAAGTCGGGGCTTGTAAAGCCCCAAGTTGACCAGACCCCATCAGGCAACTGATGGAGACGTTATCGAAGAATACATAGGCACCGTGGGATGACTAGCCAGTCCCCCGCTCTGCGCAAAACGATTAAACAGGTGTAATGGGTTAAGCCAGTGTCGTTTTGGAAAAACCTTCGAATAACACGGTCGAGGCACACTTTACTCACTTCGGTGGAGAACGACGGGTAACCGTCATTATTTTGGAGATTGGATACGTGAGCGTTTTAGTGCTCGACAATCAGAAACAACCGTTAATGCCTTGCCGCAGTGCACGGGCGCGTCAGCTCCTGCGTGATGGTAAGGCCGCGGTGTTTCGTCGTTATCCGTTCACGATTATCTTAAAAGACAGAGTGGGCGGTGATACGCAGCCGCTATCGCTGAATGTTGACCCGGGCAGCAAGACTACCGGTGTGGCCCTGGTGGCACATTACCTGAGAGGTCGGTGTGCAGTATGGGCACTGCACATTGGCCACCGTGGTCAGCAGATAAAATCCGCATTGGATGGCAGGCGCGGTATACGCCGGTCACGGCGAAACCGTAAAACCCGCTACCGGGCACCGCGGTTTTTAAATCGTACACGGCCTAAAGGTTGGTTGGCGCCATCCGTCATGTCACGGGTACACAATGTTGATACGTGGGCTAAGCGACTTATGCGGTTTGTGCCTATTACAAGCGCCAACGTGGAAACCGTTCGCTTCGATATGCAGCTGATGGAAAACCCGACTGTTACAGGTATGGACTATCAGCAAGGGTCATTGTTTGGCTGGGAGCTGCGGGAATACCTGTTGTATCGCCACAAGCATACCTGTGCCTATTGCGATGGCCTGACGGGCGATTCAGTACTGGAGAAAGAGCACATTGTTCCACGGGCATTAGGCGGCAGCAACCGGCTGGCAAACCATGTCATCAGTTGTCGCACTTGTAACGAGGATAAAGGTTCTCTGCACCCTAATGTCTGGGCACTTCTTTGCTCACAGCGCGGCGGGAAATTAAACATAACACGCGCCAAAAATATGCAGCGCATTCTGGCAGGTTACCGGCCATCCTTAAAGGATGCGGCGGCAGTCAATGCCACGCGGTATGCGGTGGGTGGCGTTATTCAGTGTTTGATTGCGGATACGCAGTTTTGGTCTGGTGGCCTCACCAAGAAAAACCGCTCAGACCAAGGTTATCACAAAGACCATTGGATTGATGCGGCCTGTGTCGGGGAGAAAGGTGGCGCGGTGTCACTGTTATGCGATGCTGTGCTTGTGGCCAACGCCAAAGGGCATGGTTCACGCCAGATGTGTCGGGTGGACAAGTATGGCTTCCCGCGCACCAGCGCCAAAACAACCTCTGTCGTTCACGGTTTCAAAACCGGCGACATGGTGACGGCAATAGTGCCAACGGGCAAGAAACAAGGTGTGTATGTGGGGCGGGTTGCGGTACGTAGCAGCGGTTCGTTCAACATTCAATCCAAAACGGGCGTTGTGCAGGGGGTATCCCACAAGCATTGTCGGATACTCCAGCGCAGCGATGGTTATAACTTTACCTATGGAGCGGCAATTCCTCCGACGACTGATTCAAAGAATTCAGTCGCGGTATCCTTGCCGAATAATTGATGAATGGTGTGCTGAAAGCGTTGAACCACAAAAAGCCAATTTGCAGCAATTAGCATCTAACGAGTTTGGTAACTGGTTTACTAGTTGGCAAACCGGTGAAAGTATTGTTATTCCCGATGTTGAAAGTTTAGATAGCTTATCAGCTGAGTACAACTTGTTGTCAAGTCAAGGAATTAAATCCTTATTGATGTTACCGCTGCGCAGTCGTGCACGCTTAATAGGGATGTTTGGGATTGATATGGTCAGACAGTTACAAAACTGGCCAGATGAAGAAGTCGCTGGTTTGACACTTATTGCAGGTAATATTTGTGGCGCTTTAGTACGAAAACAAGCCGAAATACAAGCAGAGAGCCTGGCATTTTATGATCCTGTTACTGGGCTGGCTAACCGTCAATTATTGCTGGATCGTATCCATCAAGCCCAGTTACAAAGCAACCGTAGTCAGCATTATGCAGCTTTATTATTTATCGATGTAGATGATTTTAAAACCTTAAATGATAGTCTTGGCTTTAGTAAAGGTGATGAAGTCTTAAAAATTATTGGTCAGGCGCTGCTTTCTGTTTTACCGCAGGGCGATACTATTGGACGTTTTAGCGCGGATGAATTTTTGGTGCTGACTGAGATGTTGGCAGAAGATCGCACCGCAGCCGTAAAAAAGGTCGCTGATCTGGCTGAACGTTTTAATCAGGTAATAATGCGTGAGCCAGCTTTAGCGACTATTAGGCCTAAAAATACTATTAGTATCGGTTGCACTCTATTTATCGGGGAACAGCAAGAAGTTGATTTGCTGATTACTCAAGCAGATATGGCAATGTATCAGGTGAAGCAAGCCGGTGGAGATGCCTTAAGTTTTTTTGATGTGGAATTACAACATCAAGCCAACCGTCGTTTACTGCTCGCGCATGAACTAAGGGATGCGCTAGTTGCTGAGCAGTTTGAATTGTTTTACCAACCACAATTAGTGCATCCGGGGTTGGTGGTTGGAGCAGAGGTATTATTGCGTTGGCGGCATCCACAGAAAGGAATATTGGGCCAGATGCCTTTATTGATTTTGCAGAAGAAAGCGGTTTAATCGTTGCTATAGGCGAACAGGTGTTATTAAAAGCGTGCCAGCAGTTAGCTATTTGGCAGCGCTCACAAGCTACCGCAAGGTTAGAGTTGTCAGTAAACATTAGTGCTAAGCAATTAAAGCAACGCGATTTTGTTGAACGCGTCATTAATATTTTGCAGCAAACTGGTGCTGATGCTACAGTATTAAAGCTTGAACTGACTGAAAGCATGCTGGTAGAAGATTTTGAAAACGTTGTTACTATTATGCAAGAGTTGCAGGCACACGGGATCCGTTTTGCGTTGGACGATTTTGGTACCGGTTATTCCTCTTTGGTTTATCTAAAACGGTTGCCACTTCACCAGCTAAAAGTAGACCGTGGTTTTGTTGCTGATTTGCTGACGGACGAGAATGATCAGGCCATTGCTAGGATGATTATTCTACTAGGCCAAACCTTAGGGTTAGAGGTGCTAGCAGAGGGTGTTGAATCGCTAGAACAGCTAAAAACACTACTTCAGATGGGCTGTTATCACTATCAAGGCTACTATTTTTCGAAGCCATTACCACTTAACGAGTTTGAAGATTTTCTACGAAATTACACCAGCGGACTCTTATTGAACCGTTCTCGCTAAGCTATCCTTATGAAGGGTGTCAGAGTCGGTGTTGTTCGACTTAGCTGGCTTTTTTTGTAATAATCAATGCAATATATTAACTGAAACGGAGCGGTATGACAGCAGAAGTTAAGTTATTTGTACGCCAGTCGTTGATGTTTTCCTTACTGGCCGCTGCGTGCTGGGCAGTGTTAACTGCGAATCAGGGCTGGGGCTTTTTTGCTGTTCTTTGGTTAGGCTTAATGCTGTGGCTGTACCGCAATCCACTTTCATTTCCAAAACTGCGTTGGCGCTATATTCCTGCTTTTTTGTGGTTTTTCTTGCGGCAGTTATTCCTCGGTGCAATTGATGTTGCTCGCCGTGCTTTGCTAACGGGGGCAGGCGAAAATCATGGTTGGGCTGAATATCCTACTAAGCTATCACAAGCACATAATAGACAATTACTCGCTACCTTAATTAGCTTATTACCGGGCACCTGCAGCGCCAGTGTTGCTGCTTCGCCAGCTAACGGTCAATCGTTATCTTCTGGTTGGTTAATACAACTGCATTTACTTGATACAACGCTACACTGGCAGCAGGATGTGGCGCGCCTAGAGTGGCACTTAGCCCGGTTAATGGCTGATGAGCTACTATTACGCAGCGAGGTAACCGCATGATTTGGTTAGCGCTGGCGCTGTTATTCACTATGTTATTAGGGCTTTGGCGTGTGCTGAAAGGCCCGGCGTTGTTAGATCGGTTATTAACTATTCAGCTCTTTGGCAGTACAGGTGTGGCGGTAACATTGGTATTAGCATTTGCTCTTGAGATCCCGGCACTGTTAGATGTTGCGCTGGTGCTAGCCATACTGGCTGCTGCGGCACCGGCGGCGCTAGTGCAACGATTAAAAAAGGTGCAACGATTAAAGAAAGAGCAGCCATTAAAGAAAACGCAACCATGTAAAGTACCGCACTTAAGGAGCCCAAAATGACGTTGGTGGCGAATATGTTAAGTATTCTAAGCTGGTTATTACTTATAGCGGGCTTGGTGTTCTTTTTAGCCGGCAGTGTTGGGCTATTGCGCTTTACTGATAGTTTTAGCCGACTTCATGCAGTGACTAAAGCAGATAGTTTAGGCCTTGGGCTGGTGGTGCTGGGGCTGGCATTGCAAGCAAGTTGGCGCGAAAGCCTGTTGATGTTGTTGATTTGGTTTCTGGTGATGGCCTCTGGAGCCGTGTCTTGTCAATTACTGGCACGTTTTAGCAAAGAGCACACTATCGAAAACGGCACTGTAGACTCAAAGCAAAGCGAGGGTTCTGACTAATGGGTTTGTTGCTATTCGATACGGTATTAGTGCTGCTTATTATCGCCTTAGCTGGCGGCGCCATGTTTTGTCGGCAATTACCGCATGCTGTGATGTTGTTTATTGCTTTTGGCCTGATGATGGCGTTGGCCTGGGCACGACTGGCCGCGCCAGATTTAGCACTGGCAGAAGCGGCTATTGGCGCGGGGCTTACTGGCGCCTTGTGTTTTACCGCCTTGGTCCGCTATCAGGGTAAACGCCTGCCCACCCGTATTTACGCGTCCCAGCGTACGCTAATAATGCGACGCTTTATCCCCTTACTGTTTACCACCTTCGTGGTGGTGATGTTGCTGTTTACTTTCTGGCAAATACCCGCCGCATCGCCATCGCTGATATCGGCGTTGGTTAACGATAATTTACCGCAAAGTGGTGTAAGCCATCCGGTGACGGCTGTGTTGTTAAATTTTCGGGCTTGGGACACTTTGCTTGAGTTAGTCGTTTTATTATTGGCGTTGCTTGGCGCACAGCAAAGTGCTGTGGCCTTACCCATCACTAAGGGGTGGTCACTTAGTGTCAGTTGGAGTAAACAACTTAGCCCGTTGCTTATTTTGCTCACGGGCTATTTATTATGGCGTGGTGCTGCCGCGCCGGGAGGTGCTTTTCAAGCCGGCGCCTTATTAGCTTCGGGCGCAGTAGTTTTAAGGCTGAATCAGCAGATACCCTGGCTTAGTTGGCGCAATTCCTGGATAAGATTTCTGAGTCTCAGCGGTGTATTGGCTTTTATGCTAAGTGGAATACTGGCGTTGTGGTTCAGCAGCAATATGAACTGGCTAGCTTGGCCAACTGCTTTTGCTGGCGCGCTTATTCTCTTGATCGAAATCTTTGCTACGTTGGCTATTGCGATAACGCTAACCTTATTGGTGGTGGGTGAACCTGAGCAATCGGAGGTCGCTAATGCTTAGCCTGTATTTGTATTACGCTTGTGCGGCTTTTTTATTAGGTATTGGCCTTTATGGTTTGTGGCAGGGGCCAGAGTTATTAAGACGTATTTTGGCGTTAAATCTATTAGGTGCCGGTATTTTTTTACTGATGGTTACGTTGGCCTATAGACCTGTATTGCAAGGCGATTCAGCCGACAGCGTATTACATGCGCTAGTGTTGACAGGGTTGGTCGTTGCCGTAAGTGCCACCGCTTTTGCATTAGCCTTATTGGGCCGGTTAAAACAGGCAGCGAAAACATGATATTCGCTATTGCGCTGGTAAGTTTGCCGCTGTTTGCTGCCTTATTGATGCTATTGTGGCCGCGCTTAGCGTTAAAGTTAAATTTGCTAATAGCCGCGATATGCAGTGTATTGGGCTTATTACTGTTACAACAAATTGTCGCGGGTGGTGCACAGCAGATGCTGTTGGGTGGCTGGTCGCCGCTGTTGGCGATCCGTTGGTATGCCGATAGTTTAACCGCTTTGCTGATCCTGCTTACCGCACTGTTGCAATTACTGGTTGGGGCTTATGCCGCCTCGGTGCAGCGACGCGATGCATTACCTGCGGCATTTTGGCCATTGACCAGCTTGTTACAAGCTAGTCTTACCGCGCTTTGGTTATCACGCGATCTGTTTAATCTTTATGTCTGTTTAGAACTACTGGGGATGGTGGCGGTGGCGCTGGTGACCCTAAATGGCGATAAATCAATTCGGCCGGCCTTATCCTATCTACTGTATTCGTTATTTGGTTCTTTATGTTATTTGCTTGGGGTAGCGTTACTCTATGGTGGTTATGGCGTACTGGATATAACGCTATTAACCGGCGTGCTACGCGCTGATCTGCTCAGTGCAGTTGCTCTGGGGTTGTTAACCTTGGGGCTAATGCTAAAAGCAGCCCTTTGGCCATTGCACCTATGGCTGCCGCCGGCGCATGGCGCTGCACCCGCGGCAGTCAGTGCCTTATTATCCGCCGTGGTGGTAAAGGGGCCTTTGTTTATTTTGTATCTGGTTTGGATAAAAATGGCACCGGCCGAGTTTTATGCCACCGTGGCTAATCTATTGTTATTTTGTGCTGTTGGCGCTTTATTTCTCGGTGGTTATGCCGCGCTTCGCACCCCTTTTGCCAAAGGGGTAGTGGCGTACTCTACGGTAGCGCAACTTGGTTATGCGCTCTTAGCTCTGGGCTTTATGTTAAAGCTTAACGTGCCAGAATTTGCCGCAGCGCTGTGGTTATTTGTGCTGGCACATGCGCTTGCGAAAGCCGCCTGTTTTTTAGCGATTGGCGAGATGCAGCAAACCCTGGGGGGTAAAAATGTGACGCTGTTAAAAGGCGCTAGTCAAACTATGCCGCTGGCGATGTTTGCTTTTGCCGTAGCGGGTGGCAGCTTAATTGGTTTACCACCCAGTGGCGGTTTTTTAGCAAAGTGGGCTTTGCTGCAAGGGTTGTGGCAACAACAGCAGTTTTTATGGCTTGGGGGGCTGATTTTGGCTACCTTATTGTCAGCCGCCTATGTATTTCGGGTCGTGGTTTTGGCCTTTGATCGCGCAGATCCGGTTAGGCCTGATTTTGCACCGCAGTATCTACCGCAATTTCTAGCGTTATTACCGGCGTTGGCGGTATGGGCGCTGGCGCTATTCAGTACGCCGTTGTTGTTATTATTAAAGCAGGAGCCATTATGAGTTCATTTTGGCACCAGTATTTACCGCTATTTATTGTACTTAGCTCGCTACTGCCGGGCTTAGTGATCTTCACCCTAAAAGAGCAGCAAGTTAAGCTGCGTACTACACTGAACTTGCTTGGTGTGCTGACTAAACTGCTGCTGGTATGGCTGATGTGGCGCGGGGTAAAAGCAGGCGAGAGCTTTTATTTTAGCGTACCTTTTTTACCGGGTGCCGATCTTGTTCTGCAAGGCGATGCGCTCTCACTGTTGTTTGTGATGCTGTCGTCAGTGTTATGGCTGGCAACCACTATCTATGCTATTGGTTATTTAGAGCATTCGCCGCTACGCTCGCGCTTTTTTGGTTACTTTAGTTTATGTGTTAGTGCGACGGTCGGGCTGGCGTTATCGGGTAATTTAGTCACCTTTTTATTGTTTTATGAGTTGCTAACGCTGGCAACCTTTCCTTTAGTGGTACATCGCGGCACGGCGCAATCACTGGCAGCCGGGCGACGTTATTTAGCATATACCCTAAGCGGTGGTGTGCTGCTGATGTTTGGTGTGGCACTGTTACATTCGCTTACCGGTAGCCCGGATTTTGCACCTGCTGGCTACTTACTGCCATTGGTACCAGAGCAGGGGCCACTATTACAATTGGCTTTTGTCTTGTTAATTGCAGGCCTTGGGGTAAAGGCTGCGTTGATGCCGCTACATGGCTGGTTGCCGCAAGCTATGGTGGCACCTGCGCCGGTTAGCGCGCTGTTACATGCGGTGGCGGTAGTAAAAGCCGGTGCCTTTGGCATAGTGCGGGTAGTATACGATGTGTTTGGGGCCGAAACCGTACAGCAACTCTCGTTGGCAACGCCGTTGATGATCCTGGCTGCGCTGACCATTTTATATGGCTCTTGGCGTGCTTTGGTGCAGCAGGATATCAAACGACGTCTGGCGTATTCTACCATTAGCCAGGTATCCTATATCACGCTGGGCGTAGCAATGCTGGGCCCTTTAGCGGCAGTTGGTGCTTTGGTGCATTTGGTACATCAGGGCGTGATGAAGATCACCTTGTTTTTTTGTGCCGGTAATTACGCCGAAACCCTGGGTATTCATAAAATCCGGGAGCTGAATGGTGTAGGGCGGCGCATGCCGCTGACCAGTCTGGCGTTTAGTGTCGGGGCATTGGGCATGATTGGTATTCCGCCGACGGCCGGTTTTATTAGTAAATGGTATTTGGGTCTGGGAGCCGCCCAAACGGGCCAAGGCTGGGTGATCGGGGTTTTTGTGCTGTCTGGTTTGCTTAATGCCGCCTATTTTTTACCGGTATTATATCGAATATGGTTTTTACCCCAGCGCCAGGCCTGGCCGGAAGAGCAAAAGTTGTCGGCCCGTTTTGAAACACATTGGATGTTATTGTGTCCGCCCGTTTTTACCCTTGTGCTAGTACTGCTGATGGGGCTATTTGCCAGTACTGAATTAAGCCCGCTTAGCTGGAGTGAGCTAATAGTAGAGCGGGAGTTTAGTTATGATTGATTTAAGTCATTTACTCTGGCCCGGTGCGGGGCTGGGCTTAATCTCTTCGCTGCAACAAGGCTGGTTTGCCTTTACCTTGCTGTTGTGGCTTGCCGCCATACTTTATAGTGTAAGCTCTCAGCGTGAAGATCTGCATAAACAGCGCTACTGGCTATTTATGTTGCTAAGCTTTAGCGGCAATTTATTGTTGATTGCCGCGCAAGATGCACTGAGTTTTTACCTTGGTTTTAGCTTGATGAGTTTAGCTGCCACCGGACTGGTGTTACATACGCGCAGTAAGGCGGCTAAACGGGCGGCTCGTTTGTATTTGCAATTGGCGATACTGGGCGAATTACTGCTGTTTAGCGCCTTGGTGCTACGTGCGTCAGCGGCGGGTGGGGTTTATGATTGGCAAAGTTGGCAAAGCGTGCCGCTTGATCATCTAACACTTACTCTATTTTTGCTGGGGTTGGGGCTAAAAGCCGGGTTTTTCCCATTACATTTATGGTTGCCACAAGCACACCCAGTGGCACCGGCTGCGGCCAGTGCGGTACTGTCGGGCGCGATGATTAAAGCGGGTATTTTTGGGCTTTGGTTTTTTCTGCCAGCCGGTGATGCCATTTTAGCCTTATGGGCACCCTGGTTAATGTTATTGGGACTGGTTTCCGCCTATTTTGGCGCCTTATCTGCGCTGTGTCATACTGCGCCCAAAACGATACTGGCTTATTCTTCGGTGAGCCAAATCGGCTATTTACTGTTGCTGTTAAGTTATAGCTGGCTTACGCCGGATAGCGAAAAACCCTTGGTTTTAATGGGTTTACTAGCGTATGCGGCGCATCATGCTTTTGCCAAAGGGGCGTTGTTTTTACTGGCGGGTAGTGGTGCTAAGTATCGCTTTACGTGGTGGGATAAATTGATCACGCTGCTGCTGGCGTTAAGTATGATGGCTTTGCCATTAAGTAGCGGTGCGGCGGTTAAGTCTGCATTAAAAACACTGAGTGGCGCACATAATTTGCCGGGTAACCTGCTTGATATATCGGTATTATTAACCTTGGGCGGTGGTTTAACGGCTTTAGCCTTGTGGCATTTTATCTATCGGCTGTGGTTACAACAGCAGGGATTATCACAACAGGGGCAGCAACATCGGGTTCAACCGCCGTTGCCTTGGTTACAACGGGTGCCAGTTGCAGTGCTTGCTTTAGCCTTAGTACTGCTGCCATGGGCTTGGCCAGCACTGCGAGAATTTGCGTTACAAGCCCTAACAGGCTTTAACAGCGTAGTATTTCTATTACCTATCTTGTTAGCACTGGCGTTTTATCACTTGCTAGCACCTTATGTACTGCCGGTATTGCAGCGCTGGGGTAAGCTAAATCGTTGGGTATTTGCCGTTTCACTAAGCTTCAAGCGGGCTTATCAGCCCATTAAGCAACCCGCTTGGCCTGCGCTCAACATAAACTGGCGCTTGCTAGATCGCAAATTACGCCGACTTCTGCGCTAATTTATCCACAGGTGTCGGAGTGCTGTGGATAAATTTTATTCACATAACTCCGGTACCACATTAAAAGTTATCCACATAACTCCGGTACCAATGGTTTTCGGTGGATAAGTTTAGCCGGTAATGGTGTGGTAATTGACCATATTTTCGCGGATAGCACCGTTGAGATCTGACTGAAGGTGCGGCTCGGCATGGCTGAAAGGGACATTTAGGCCGTCAATAAGGTTGATTTGGTTGCGACCATTTACTTTGCTCAGATAGAGCGCCATATCTGTCACCTGAAGTACTTTTTCCCAATTAAATTGATGCTCGGCCACGGCAGCGAAAGGCAGGTTGATATAGCCACCGCTGATTGTTACGGCAATGTCTCGTCCTTCATAGTGTACTGCCAGCTGGCTTACTTCCTTTAACAATTGGCGACATAGTTTGTCGATATCGGTAATGGCCGGTCGTTGCACGACCAGTAAAAACTCTTCACCGCCCCAGCGGATTAGTAGTTCAGTATCGCTTACCAACGTCATCAGGCGTCGGCTGATCTCAACCAGTACGGCATCGCCAGCAGCATGGCCATAATTGTCGTTGATTTGCTTAAAAAAATCGATATCCAGCAACAGCAAACCACAGGGGGTAGCCTCACTTGATTTATGCCGCCTGGCCATTTGCTCTTGCATGGCCCGACGATTAAGCAGCCCGGTCAGTGGATCGCGCAGCGATTGATACTCCAGTTGTTTATTGACCTCTTTTAAACGTCTGTTGGTTTTTCGCACCTTGCGATATAAATTTATCAGTAAAGTAGCAACAAAACACATAATTAACACAAAGAGTAGCGTAATAGTTTGTTGTAACTGTTTGTTTCTTAAAAGCTCCTCTTGTAATTCATTCTGTTGCTGTAAAATAGTTATTTGCTGCGATTGTGACTTTAAATCGTA